>Ga0209211_10001071_pt1 | contig 53956 bp, 42 predicted proteins | sample RifGroA2_FD_183992 | JGI IMG/M metagenome (GOLD analysis project Ga0209211, IMG submission 183992) | Groundwater microbial communities from Rifle, Colorado, USA - Groundwater A2 (SPAdes) (version 2) | ecosystem: Environmental > Aquatic > Deep subsurface > Groundwater | place: Rifle, Colorado... | reverse complement strand
GTTTTTGTCGTATCATAATATTCGAGTGCCTCTTGTATCTATTAGACGTGGACTACAGGAGGCATTCTATTTTTTTATGAGCGGTTGCGGGTGGTATTTTCGGTGACAGACTGGCGTGGTAATCCGAGTAAAGCGTAGCTTCACCCATTGGGTGAAATCTGCTTCCCAATACAAAAGTATAGTTAGCGGAGGATTAGGGAAAAAGGAGCAGCTTGAGCGCCCGCCGGCGCTTGTGTTACAATTTACAGGATGATGGCACAGACCGCTGAAAAACTTTCCAGATTCGGGGTTTCGCTGAAGGGAGATCTCCTGCGGCGCTTTGACGCCTATATTTCGCGCGAAGGCTATACCAACCGCTCCAAAGCCATAGCCGACCTCATCCGCAAGGAGTTTGTGGCCGATGTTTTCGCCAGGGGCGGAGCCGTGGCCGGCGCCGTAACCATAGTTTACAACCATCACAAGCGCGGAGTCGCGAACAAACTGCTGGATATTCAGTACGATCACGGCGGCATTATTATTTCCGCCCAGCGCGCGCATTTGGACCATGACAGCTGCCTTGAGATAATAGCCGTTAAAGGTTCCGGCGCCGAAGTCCGAGCGCTGGCGGACGCGTTGAAGGCTGTCAGCGGCGTCAGGCACGCAACCTTGAGCGTAACCAGCGCGGGTAAATAAGTTTTTACGGTACGGGATTGCGGGTGATTTGCAGGGCGGTTTTTTTGTAGTATATTTGAAACGGGAGGAAACTAAATGAACAAGATAGTTCTTGCAATTCTAGCGTTGACTTTGCCGGCGGGACTTATGGCCCAGGCGCCGGTCGCGGCGACTACCGGGCAAACCGCGCCCGCGGTAAGCGCTCCGGCAGCGGCAGATAAGGGCGACTTCGACAACGAAGACCAGAAGACGCTTTATTTTCTTGGAATGGCGGTAAGTTCCAAGATCAAACTGCTCGGGTTCACTCCCGAGGAAAACAAGTACATCGTTATGGGTTTTTCCGAATCCATGAACGGTAAAAAAGCAAAAGTAGACGAGTCTTACGGCCCGAAGTTAAACGAGTATCTGGGCGCTAAGCAGGCTAAAATAGTGAACGCGGAAAAAGAAAAGGGTAAAAATTTCCTTAAAAAAATGGCCAAAAAAAAGGGCGCCATTAAGCTGCCCAGCGGAGTTGTTTATATTCCGGTAAAGAGCGGTAAGGGCTCCGGCCCCAAAGCCACTGATACGGTAAAAGTGCACTATCACGGCACCTTTCCCGAAGGTAAGGTTTTTGACAGCTCGGTTGACAGAGGAACACCGGCGGAATTCCCGCTTAACGGAGTTATTCCCTGCTGGACTGAAGGTGTGCAGAAAATGAAAGTAGGCGGCAAGGCTACGCTTATATGCCCCTCGGACACCGCGTACGGCGATCAGGGCGCCGGTGGCGCCGTACCCGGCGGCTCTACACTGGTGTTTGACGTGGAGCTGCTTGAAATAGTAAAGCCTGAGCCCGCCGCGCCCGCTATCGGCGGTACGCCGGCAGCCAGTCAGGCCAAACCGGTGGCGGAAACCAGGCCTGCGGAAAAGAAATAAGTTTCTTTAAATAGTGGAACAAAAAAAGCCCCGGATAACTTCCGGGGCTTTTTTCTATCCTCTACCCTCCCCGCCACACTTCTTCGGCGGGTCCGCCAACGCTGTAGTGGCGGATACCCTCTTGTTATGCTTAATAATTACAGATAATAGTATTGAAGCCATCAGTATGCCCAGCACCACGCCCAGCGAAAGCAGCGTGGGGATATGTATGTATCCGGAAATAAGCATTTTCACTCCGACGTATAGCAGTATTATGGCAATGCCCGCCTTAAGGTAGCGGAACAGGTCCATAATTGAGGCCAGCAGGAAGTACAGCGAGCGCAGGCCCACCACGGCGAACACATTGGAGGTGTAGACGATGAATTTGTCCGTGGAGATAGCCAGCACCGCGGGTATTGAATCCACCGCGAAGACAAGGTCGGAGGTCTCCACCACTATCAGCGTGGCAAAAAGGGGCGTGGCATGCCAGATTTCCTTTTTTGTGAAGAAATTTCCGCTTTCCGAATCCTTATCTATCGGCAAAAACTTTGCCAGCAATTTTAATACCGGGTTCCTGCCGGGGTCCATGCCGCCCTCTTTCTGCAACATCATTTTTATGGCCGTGAAAATAAGTATGGCGCCGAAGATGTAAATTATCCAGTTGAAAGTGTGTATCAGCTTTATGCCGGTGAAAATAAGTATCAGGCGCATGAAGACGGCGCCGAGTATGCCCCAAGTAAGGATCTTCGGCTGGTATTTTTTTGGGATGCCGAAGTAGGCGAAGATCATGATGAATACGAACATGTTGTCCATTGAAAGCGAGTACTCAATGATATAGGCCGTAAAGAACTCTATCATCTTCTCTGCGCCCAGCATGCGACCGGTGAGCAGTCCGAACAGCGAGGCCACTATTACCCAGAAGGCGCAGAGCGTCATGGCCTCTTTGCGTGCTATTTCATGGGCACGCCCGGCGGAAAGTTTTATATCCGCTACAAAAAGCGCGGCCGCGGTTATAATGAAAATGCTCCACATGATTTCAGAAGGGGTCATCATATAGGACAAATTATACATTAATGTAGAATGGCGAGAATTAAAAAGCGGCCAGGAATAACGCTTGAAACCGGCGGATATATAATTTAGAATAACCCATATTCCTGCTGGAGGTTTTATGAATGAAACTTTTGATGTGATACTGCTGCTGGCCCTGCCCGCCTCGGGTAAATCCGAGGTACGCCGTTACCTGGCCAATATGTCCGCCGCGGAACTTAAACGGGATTTTCACATAGGCGACACTATTCAGCTTGACGACTTCCCCTACGTGCATATGATGCGGCGCGTTGACGACGAACTGGTGAAACTGGGCAAGGCCCGCATGTTCTTCAAGTCTCCGGACAGGCCGTTCGCGGACCCGAAGGACTGGGGCACGCTTATACACCTTATCAACGAGGATTATGCCGATCTGCTGGCGAAGCGTGTTTCCGAAGCCCCGTCCGCCGCGGCTCTTCTTGTGAAGCGCGTGGAAAATGCCGCCGGGAAGGCCGGCATAAGCCCCAGGCTTTCGGCGCTTGACGCGGGAACGATCACTATAATCACCGCCGCGCTTGAAAAAGAGGCCCGCTCCATGCTTGATGAAAAGCACGCCGCCTACCCCGCTTCTTTTGAGGGCAAGACCATTATTATAGAAGCCGCCCGCGGGGGCGCGCACGGCTCCGCCATGCCGCTGGCCGCGCCGTTCGGCTACCGGTATTCCCTGGGCGAGTTCGCCCCTGAAATTATTAAGAAAGCGGTAATCCTGTACGTTTGGGTGACGCCTGAAGAGTCCCGCCGCAAGAATACGGCCCGCACCGATCCGAATGACCCCGGTTCCATCCTGCACCATGGCGTGCCCATGGAAGTGATGATGAACGATTACGGTACCGACGATATGGACTGGCTGGAAAAAAATTCGGAGGTTCCAGGCACGGTTACCATAAGCGCCGGCGGGGTTAACTATCACCTCCCGATAGGACGTTTTGACAATCGCGTGGATAAAACCAGTTTTCTGCGCGATGAAAAGGCTGATTGGCCGGCGGAGAAGGTGAAAAACGTGCGCCTGGGAATAAAGGCCGCCACCGACAAAATGTACGCCCTTAGGACCGCGGCCGGGAAATAAACCGCGGATCATGAATAAAAAGCCATCCGCCCAAGGCGGATGGCTTTTTATTGGGTGGCGGGGTTATCCCACCACCCGCACGCGAATCGAAGATTCGCCTTCGGCAAATATGCGGGTGGTGGGATTAATGCTTTAAATTAACGTGTATCACCGGCTTGTCGGTAATTTTTTCCCCTCTGAGTTCCTTGCCGAGAAAACTATGTTTGCGGCTGTAAGCGAAGTAAATCACCAGCCCGATACCCAGCCAGGCAAAAAGCCGCCACCAGTTCGCCGCGGGCAGCGAGGCCATCAGGAGCAGGCAGCTTCCTATGCCCAACAGAGGGATTAACGGTACCCACGGGCATCGGAACGGCCTTTCCACATGAGGGTCCAGTTTCCTCATTATAAGCACCGCGCCGCAAACCATAGCGAAGGCGAACAATGTGCCTATATTCGCCAGGTGCAGCAGAGCGTCTATGGGCAGCAGGCCGGCCATGACGCTGACGAAAACACCGATAGCCATCGTGCTTTTCCAGGGTGTGCGGAATTTTGGATGGACATCCGCAAAGAATTTGGCCGGAATAAGCCCGTCGCGCGCCATTGCCAGGAAGACGCGTGGCCCGCTGAGCATCATCACAAGCAGGACCGAAGTGATACCCGCTACGCCTGCCGCAGCTATGATAAATTCGGCCCAGGGCAGGCCGGCTTGTTTGAACGCGTCGGCTACGGCCGCGTCCTTGCTGAGCTGGGCATACGGGACCATCCCGGTAAGAACGGCTACCACCGCGATATAAAGCACCGTGCAGATGACGAGAGACGCTATTATCCCGATGGGAATATCCCGCTTCGGGTTGACCGCCTCCTCGGCGTGGGTGGAGACGGAGTCAAAACCTATATACGCGAAGAAAATGATGGCGGAGCCCGCTATCATCCCCACCGGATCGCCGCCGGCGTTCGTCTGTCCGAACATCGGTACCCCGAAAAAGCTTATCCCGGTCCAGCCGAAAGGGGCGAAGGGAATGTAATTGGCGGGGTTGATGTAAAAAGCTCCTACGAATATAACGAAAAGCACCGCCGCCACCTTCAGAAATACCATTGCGGCGTTGAACGTGGCGCTTTCACGGATGCCTTTTATCAGGATGAGTGTGACAAGTATCACAATGCATATCGCGGGCAGATTGACCCAGGAACCGGTCGCGAGGAAATGGCCGTTATCGTAGGTATAATGCGCCTTCTGCAGATATTCCGGCAGGGCTATGCCTAATTTGGCAAGCACGCTCTGGAAATAGCCCGACCAGCCGTTGGCCACTGTCGCGGACCCTACCGCGTATTCAAGAACAAGGTCCCAGCCGATTATCCAGGCGAACAATTCGCCCATGGTGGTATAAGCGTAGGTATAGGCAGAACCGGCTACAGGAGCCATTGACGCGAATTCCGCGTAACATAGCGCCGCAAATATGCAGGTGAGACCGGCCAGCGCGTAAGACACCATGAGTGCGGGGCCGGCGACGCTCTTCGCGGCCGCGCCTGTCGCCACAAAAATACCGGCTCCGATGATCGCGCCCACTCCCAGAGACGTCAGAGTTATGGGGCCTAACACCCTTCGCAGACGGTTATCGTCGTGCATTTCCTCAAGAAGTCGTTTAAGAGATTTTTTTGCGAAAATATGTTTCATGACTATCTCCCTGCTGGCATATTGCGCCGTCCTGAGATGCGCGCCTTATGATAATATAAATTCCCCCGGAAATTTGCAACCTGACGCGATAAAGATCTTGCGATTATAGTTGAAAATTGATTCAAATGAAAATACAATTGAATAAATGGTCCCTGTCCCGGGCCTGACTTGCAGTTTAGAAGGGAACAGCGATGAATAAAATACTCGACACGGTGCTTCTGCTTGCGTTACCGGCTTCCGGCAAATCGGAAGTGAGGAAGTATCTCGCCGATCTTTCCCCCGAAGTGCGTGAAAATGATCTTCACCTGGGGACCACTGTACAGCTGGATGATTTTCCTTACGTGTATATGATGCGGCGCATAGACGAGGAGCTGGTGAAATTTTTCCATTCAGGAGACAGCCCGGTCAAAAGCGCCAAAGACTGGGATACGCTTAACCACCTTATAGCCGGTATGCGGAGCGTGGACGATAAGATGGCGGAACTTGAAAAGAGCAGGATATTTTTTCATTCCGGAGACAGTCCGTTTAAAAGCACCAAAGACTGGGGTACGCTGATCAACCTTATAAACGAAGACTACGCGGATCTTGTCGCGAAAAATATCAGCAGGCCGGCTTCAGCAGCGCGCCACCTTTTTGAACGTCTGGACAGAGCCTCTCTGAAAGCGGGGGAAAAAGCAAGGCTGGCCTTCCTGGATGAATCCGTCCGTTCGGTTCTGGCCAAAGCATTGGAGAAAGAGGCCGGGCGGCTTTTAAACGAAAAGCACGCTAATTACCCGGAGACGCTTAAGGGAAAAACTCTTGTAATAGAGTTCGCAAGAGGAGGGCCGGACGGAGCCTCTATGCCGCTGTCCGCGCAGTTGGGCTACAGATACTCCATCGGCGAGCTTTCCTCAGAGATCCTTGAAAAAGCCCGCATCCTTTATATCTGGGTTACTCCGGAAGAATCCAGGAGGAAAAATACGGCCAGGACAGACCCCGACGATCCGGGTTCAATATTGCACCACGGAGTGCCCATGGAAGTAATGTTTAAGGATTACGGCTGCGATGATATGGACTGGCTGCAATCCCACGCCGAAGTTAAAGGGACCGTGACAATACTGGCCCACAATGAGAAGTTCAATATACCCATAGCCCGTTTTGACAACAGGGTGGACAAGACATCCTTCATACGGGAAAATAAGGGCGAATGGAAGCCCGGGGATGTGAAAACTGTCCATGAGGAACTGAAAAGCGCCCTGGACAAGCTTGCCGCGTTTTAAAAAACAGTGATCAGTGAGCAGTGGTCAGTGGACAGTTTACTGCTGACCACTGTCCACTAACCACTGGCCACTTTCCATCATCCGGTTATTTCGGTTTCAAAACTTTTCCGATTATTTCAAGCACCTTTTTCATCGGCGTCGGTTTTTCCAGGTAGGCCACTATGGACGCGTCTTTTTTCATTTCGCTGAATTTTTTAAGATGACCGTAAGCCGTCAGAACTATAACCGGCACATCGGCTGTCTGGGAAATAGACTTAAGTTTCAGGTTGACCGCATAGCCGTCCATTTTCGGCAGCATGAGGTCCAGAAGGATCAGTTCCGGAGGCTCTTCCATGGCCATTTCAAGCGCCTGAAAGCCGTCTTTGGCCGTGCGGACCGTATATCCCTGGTCCTCCAGGGCCGTCTTGATCACAAAAGCGAGGTCCGTGTCGTCTTCCACTATAAGGATCAGCTTTTGCGCCATTTTTTTTCTCCTGTTAGGGTAAAATAAAATTTGCTTCCTTTGCCCAGTCTGCTTTCAACCCATATTTTTCCGCCCTGCCGTTCAATGATCCATTTTACCACCGAAAGTCCGATCCCAGAGCCTTTGCTTCCGGCCGGATTTACCCTGTAAAAGCGTTTAAAAATCTTCCGCCTGTTTTGCGCGGAAATTCCGATCCCCTCGTCCCATACGCATACAAGCACATTTGATCTTTCCCTTTTGGCGAAAACCCCTATTTTCCGGTCCGGAGGCGTGTATTTAACGGCGTTTTCAATCAGGTTCGTAAATATCTGGACCAGTTGCTCCGGATCAGCGCGGACAGCCAGCCCCCTTGGCAGAGAAATTTCCAGGCTGGACATATCACGCTCCCTAAAGGCGTACTTCAGCATGGCCAGACTGGTATCCAGGCTGTTTTTTAAAACAACCCGCCGGGACTTTACGGGAGGCGGAGCGCCGGTGGGCTTGTGCGCGAAGTCCAAAAGGTTATTGGCCAGTTTTGCAAGCCGCATGGCATCTTTTTCACTTACGTCAAAAAGAGCCTTTTCAACAGAACCCAGTTTGTTCCGATACCTTCCTCTGAGGACTTCAAGCGCTCCGGAGAGCGAGGCAATTACCGTTTTCATCTCATGCCCCAGACGGCATAAAAATTCGGTTTTATCGGGGCCGTCGCTTGCCATGATTACATTGTATAAAAAAAGAAAGTGTGTAGGTTGTCAGGTTCAAGGTGCAGGGTTTCCGCCAGAGGCGGACCCGCCGGCTGTTTGGCGGGCACGGTTAGTTTTTCTGTTTAACCGCCACCGCTAAGCCATGAACCTGTTTATTAACGATTTTTGTATAATCACACCCATGCGCAATATCCATTCCGTGGCGTTCAAGCTGTCGCTACTGGCATCGCTCCTGGTGCTGGGAGTGATCCTTTTTATGGCAAGAATGCTTTTTAACGAAACCGAGCAGACGCTGATCGCGGAAATGGAAGTGAGGGCCGATTTTTTCGCCCGCTCGTGCCGCGAGGCCATATTCCCGAAGATTAATTCGTTCCAGCTTCATTTCAGCCTTAACGAACTTTTGAAGGAAAAGGCGATCGTTTACGCCGCGGTGCTGGACTCGAATGGCAAATTTCTTTCCCATTCAATTCCCAGCCACATCGGAGAAGCCGACACCTCTACCGAGGGCAAAAAGGCCGTTTTGTCAGCTAAAATGCTTCTTCAAACCTATATAAATACGCTGGATTCCAGGGAATACTTTGATTTGTCCGTTCCTGTCATGTTAGGCGCGCACAGAGCCGGAACAGTGCGATTGGGCTTTACGCGGGAATCCATCCGGCAGGCCCTTTCTAAACAAAAAAGGCAGATTACGGCCATCGCGGCCGCGGCCATTTTTCTGGCCGTCGGCGGGACGGTGCTGCTGGTCGGCTGGATAACAAAACCCCTTGCGCTTCTGGCCAAGGCGGCCGCAGAAATAGGCCGGGGGAACCTCCAGGCAAGGGTAAAGTGGGACAGCAAAGATGAAATCGGCCTTCTGGCGGGCACGTTCAATGACATGGCTGAGAAAAACGCGCGTCTCTTCGGCCTGCTTAACGAGGAAAAGGAAAAGTTCCGGACCGTATTCCTGGAAACTCACGAGGGGGCGATACTGGCCGAGGCCGGGGGGGACATAATCCTTATCAATCCTTCGGCAAGCAGACTGCTCGGTTTTTCCGACAGTCCCCCGAAAACGCTTGTAAGCGCCCTGGGCAATATCCAATGTGAGGCGTATGCCGGGCGTATCTTAACCCAGACGGAGCGGGTGGTTAAATGTGAATTTGTGCGTGAAAAACCCAGGCTTCTGGCGCTTTCCGGAACATCCGACCGGCTGACGGTTGACGATCATCTGGTGGGATTCCTGCTGGTTTTCCACGACGTAACCCAGGAAAAAAGGAAAGAAGAGCTTGAAAGGGGCTTTCTCTCTCTTGTGTCGCACAAGCTGCGCACGCCGCTTGCCGTAACCATAGGGTTTATTGAATTGATGCTGGGTAAACCGGAAGAGCTCAACGACTTTCAGAAAAAATCTCTGGCTACAATACTGCGCAAGAGCGAGAACCTGAAGTATCTTGTAAACAAACTCCTGGCATTCAGTTCGGTGCAGGACCCGGAAAAGGTGATAATGAACAGGGAGTCCTGTTCAGTGCCGGATATGGTGGAAGAGGTCCTGAAATCAATGTCGCCCTATTTTTTGGAAAAGAAAGCTGAAATTGAATGGGACCCTGCAGCCTGCAGATTGCTGCCTCCTGTGTACGCGGCCGCATGGTCCGTCAAAGAGGCGCTGAGAAACCTCATGGAAAATGCGGTTAAGTTCAACCCCGGCGAGCCCAGAAAAGTCACTCTGAGGACGGAAGTCCGGGACGGCCAGCTGCGCATAGAGGTTTCAGACAACGGCCCTGGCGTCCCGCCCGAAGAGGAGCCGAACCTTTTCCAGAAATTTCACCAGATAGAGAACGATTTCACCGGGCAGATAGAGGGGCTGGGTTTGGGACTGGCGTTCGTCAAGATCGTGGCGGAGTCCCACAGCGGCGCTGTTGGAATGACCTCTAAAAAAGACGGGGGAAGCACATTCTTCTTCACCCTTCCGTTGAAAGACAACGCAAATTTATCGTAACAGAAAGCAACGGAAGGCAACTGAAAGCAACGAAATGTAATACGGCATTAGTAAACTTTTGCTTTCCGTTGCGTTCTTTGTCTTTTTGTGGCTATGGCTGTATCTTAATACAGCACCGCCAGTTTAAATTTCTGGACCTCGGTTTTTCCGGAATATTTTTTCGTAATAAGGCATATATATCCGCCCGGTTCCACCATGCGGCCCTCTCCGTTCCTGCCATTCCATCGCCAAACCTTATTCCCTTCTGAAGGTTCATGTCCGCTTGCGGCATACACAGGTATGCCCTGCAGGGTAAATATTTTAATGGTGACATCGGCCTCCGATTTAAGATAAAAACCTATACTGGTCGCGCCCGCAGCCGGGTCAAACGGATTGGGCCAGTTGTAAGGCTTTGCAATAGGTGCCTGTGTCGCCGATATCCATACCGCTATCCCCGGCCCGGGCTCTGAAAATTCGCCAAGCACGCCTGCCGCGCTTTCCGCTCTTACCCGCGCGTAGTACGTTTTCCCTGATAACAGATTTGCGGCGGCGTAAGTTAAAGGAGCGGTAGCGGTAAAAGAGGATGAGAGAAAATCGTTGCCGTCCGGGGTGCTGCCGATTTCAAACCAGTAGCGCCATGGGATTACGCCGGACGGATGACTCCAGTTGAAAACGGCCGAGCCGTCATAGGAGTATGGGGCTGTGGGCGAGGGGGGGGGCGGTTTTAAAGGCGCCTCAAGGTTTCCCATCTGCCCTACGGTAGTTGACAGCGTCATTGTAAAGTCAGTGGGCCGCAGCGCGTGATTTATAGCCCTGGCACGCATAGAATATATTGCGCCGGCCTCAAGGCCGGCGAAATCCACGCTGGTAAGAAGTGTGGTTGTGGTTTTGTAAATGGTTATAAAATCATTCATGGAAAGCTGGGCCTCAAAAAGCGTCCCCGGCGGATTCTGCGCCCCCGACCAGGAAAAGGCTATGCTGTCAGTATATACCCCGTCCAACGAAGGGGAATCCGGGGCGGCGGCCAGAGTAGGTGTGGACACTACCGGAGTGGAAGAAGTGTAAACTCCGTTTATGCCCATCGCTCTTAGACTGAAGTAATAAGTTGTGTTGGGCTCAAGTCCCGCCGGGGCCGAAGACAGGCCGGTGGTAAAAGCCGCCGACACCTCGGCGGCCAAGCCCGGAACGCTGGAGCGTGAAATTTCGTAAACTGTATGGGCCGGATTAAATCCCGTCGCCAGAGTTCCGGAAGACCAGGCAAAGGCCAGGGAATCTACCGCCGCCGACGGAAATACCGCGCCCGAGGGCGGAGCGGCAAATGTTACTGTGGTTATCATGGCGGAGGGGGCGCTGTCGCCGAAGTCCGTGTAAGCCGTCAACATTCTGTATATGGTGGTGTCAGGAGTAAGTCCTTCTTCCGGAGTTGATACCGCGCCTTCAGCGGCGCTGACGCTTGTGTAGTAGTCGCCAAAAGGAACAGCGTCCGTGGAACGATAAAGTCTGAATTGTTTAACATCAAGAGTCGGAAAATATTTAACGCTTCCACCCCATTCCGCTCCAGCTTTTGCCTGCCAGGCGAAAGTGGCTGAGGTGGTGAACACTTCCGTTACCGAGAAACCGGAAGGCGATGAGGCTATAATGCCGTATGAAACGGTGCCGCTGGAACCGGCTGCGCCGGAATTTCCCCCTATGAACTCTATCCCGCCTAATCCCGCGGCTGTTGATATAACGGTTTGCGCAAAAGAAGCCGACCGATAGACAATCTTTATCCGGCCCGCTGCTCCGCCGCCTCCCGGGTTTGGAGTCCCGCCTGCGTCGCCGCAAAAAGAGTATCCGCCCGCGCCGCCGTTATTTGCCAAATAGGAATTATCAAGGGTCATGGTGCCGAGGGATTTTAGAAGTATGCTTCCGCCCGAACCGCCGCCGCCGCCGCCGGGGATTTCTGTGCAGTTGACGGGATTTATTCCGGAGCCGCCGTTTAAGCCGCCGGCTGTGACCGTTCCGGTTATGGTTATGTAGCGGGCTTCAATATATATGCTTCCTCCGCCGGCTCCGCCTGCCCCGCTTGTAGTCAAATCTGCGCCGCTGCCGCCCCCGCCCCCTCCGCCGCCGGAACCTATGGAAATATCATCTGGTGAGAGAGGCGATGAAATTGTGCCGGTGGAGGAGTATTCCTGCCCGCCGGCTCCCGCGCCGGCTCCCGCGCCGGCTCCGCCGCTTACCCCGTTCAAATCCGCGTCGGCATGTCCTCCCCCTCCTCCCCCTTTGTAGGCAGCCCCGCCCGCACCCAGCCCCGCGCCGAATCCGTTTGCGCCGGGCTGATTGTAATCGCCTCCTCCGCCGCCGGGCAAACCCCGCCCCGCCGCGTCCAGTTTGCCGTTTATTGTTACGGTTGAGGCATAAATTACAAGCGGTACTTCCTGCGTGACAAAGACAGTGTCGCCGCTGCCTATAGCGAAAAGGCCGACATTAGTGAAGGTTCCTGTGAGCGTGTCATAGTTGCCGGGGGTAAGGTTCTCGCCATGCCAGTCCCCGCCGGGCCATTCAAACGCAGGGGCCGCCGTAGCCAATAACAATATCATAACAAGGGCAGAGGGTATACGAAAGGGTATAGGGTAGAGGGTACAGGGTAGAGGGTGCAGAAATAAGGAATTCCATGTCCTAGACCCTCCCGCCAAACAGCCGGCGGGTCCGCCTCTGGCGGAAAACCCTAAACCCTCTACCCTAAACCCTCTACCCTTAGTCATTGCGTTGCCTTCTGCGCATTTTTAATTTTTTCCTCAAGGCTCGCGGCCATGTCGTTTAACGGGTCTATGGCGAATATTTCTCCAAGGTAACCCAGTGAAACATCGTAATTGTTTTTCAGGTAGGCGTCCACGGCCATATAGTAAAGCTTGTCTATCTTTTTCACCGCGTCGGGAGTTATTTTCGGGGCCAGCGCCGTCTTGCAGAGGGCGGCTTTTTCAAGCGCCGTTTTGTTGCCGGGGTCATCTTCAAGCACCGATTTGATCAGCGGCAGGGCTTCTTTGAACTGCTTGTTTTTACAGAACAACTCCGTCTCGTTTAACCGTTTTTGTATTGAAAGTGAAAGTCCCTTCCGGGCTATAGCGATAAGGGCCTCGGCCGCTTCCGCCTTACCTGGCAGCGTAGAAACGGCCTTTTTGGCCAGCAGTATGGCTTTGGCGTATTTTTCGTGCTTTAAATTATCAGTAGCTTCGGACAGCAGGGAATCCGCCAGGATTTCTTTCCCGCGCAGTTTCTCACTGAGCGCCCTTTTTCTCTCCTTCTCGTCCAGCTTCCGGTCTATAATTGACAGATATTGCCCGGCTTGCGGGTTGGCGGGTTCCATCTCAAGCACGCTGGTCCAGTATTCCCTGCTGGTCAGGAATTCCCCTTTCTCATAATAGTTCAACGCCAATAACACGGTTCTCTCTACCACCTGTCTGTTCAGCGTCTTGTCCATTTCCTCAACGTAAACACCGAGCAGTTGGCGGATATCGCGGTTCGCCGGGTCCCATAGGATGGCGGTTTCCAGCGTTTTTACCGCCTGCGGATAGTTCTTTTCCTTGTGCATTATTTCGGCCTGCTGCATATAGACTTTCGCGAGCCGGGAGGCGTCTTCTTTGTTGTAGCGGGTTATGCCTTTCTTGATATAGTCCGCAAGTTCTTCCAGCGTTATGCCGAATTTTATAGCGATATTTATGGTGTGTACCGGGGTTATCTCATGGAAGAGCACCGCGTAATCCAGCATATAATTTCCGGATCTGACTCCGAAACCGCTGGATATGCCGTTTTCGGATAACCCCATCCGCAATGACGCGGTTTTTTTATAGATCAACTCGGTTCCCGCCGAGGGTTTTACGGCCTGGCGCTCATACTTCAGGAGGCTGACTCCGATTACCGGTTCAAAACCCGCCCTTTCGGGTAGCTTATATGCTCCTGCCAGATTCCAGGCTGAAGGGTAAGTTATTTTTCTTGAAACCAGCTTTACCTCCGGCTTCAAAGCGTTAAGCATAACCGCGGAAACCGAAAAATTTTTATATGGCTCCAGATTTAAGCCCAGGTCGGCGCCCGGAGCGGAACCGGAATACGAATCCACCTGTTCGCGGATACCTTTAAGCGTAAACCCGGCGTACAGGGGGAATTTATTCAGCTGCGTTTTAAACGAAAGAGCGCCCAAAAACGCCTCGTTATATATGGAAAACGAAACTGGAGAGTCAAAAGGGTTGGTTCTTCTCTCAAATCCCCCGCTGGCCTGCCTTATATACCCGGCTCCAAGCGTCAGAGTGTCCTTGAGTGGATACGAAAAGCCCATGAAAGCATGGCTGGTATCCTCAAAAAGCCAGGTTTGGGAGAGGTTAAGCTCAGGTTTTCGGGTTTTTGAGAGCAGAGCGGGATTCCAGAATATCCCGGAGGCATCGCCATCCCAGGCAGCGAAGGATGGACCGATAGCGCCGCCCCTTGCACCTACCGGCATCATCAGGAACGACCCCGGCAATCCCCCGTCAGTGGCGGCATGGGAAACCGATAAGCAAAAAATGCCCGAAGAGGCTAAATATAGCAGGGTTTTTACACTTTTCGGGGAGTTTATCCTGAACATGGTGCAAATATACGTTACCACTCAGGTTCACCGCTCAGCGGTTCAGTGGTTAAACAGAAAAAGCAACCGTGCCCGCCAAACAGCCGGCGGGTCCGCCTCTGGCGTAAACCCTGAACCTTGAACCGTGAGCCTGCCAACCTCACTAGTTACAAATATACATAATAATTAAAAAGGCCGATAGGCCCTTGTATTTGGCCAAAAACCTGCTATACTATTCAAGACGATAAAGGCAATCCCGAACGTCTTTTCCCGGGAGGGGAGAGAAGCGCCGAAAGGCTGGGAGCGCAAAGCTGTGGGGCTAATGGGACTCTGTCTCGATGCCGGACTGGCTACCGAAGGAAGTTTGACAGTCTCTATTGCCGGCTAAGCTGCCGAAAAGCGATAATCCGCGGAAGTAATGCGGACGATCGTTCTTTTTGGCGGCTTTTTTATTGGCGCATTCTATGAGAACTTATAATAGCAAGCGGGGCCTTAAAATTGCGACAGCGGCATTGATGACCGTGCTGGTAATTGCCGCCGGACGTTCTTCTTTTGCCCAGTTCAGCGAGATTACTCCACTGCCCCAGGGCCTGCTCGCGCACAGCGCGGTGGTAATCAATAATATGGTGTACGTGGCCGGCGGAGTCGGCGATACCGGCGGCGTGCTGGGGAAGGGCGGTTTCCTTAACGATGTTTATTACTGCGCGGGTATCAACGCCGACGGCACACTTGGCGAATGGAAGGTGGCAAGCTCCATGCCTGAAGTGCTGGGTCTCGGCATGCACGCTTCAGTGGCGTACGATTCCCAGATATATGTGCTGGGCGGGACAAATATGTTTGGCGCCAGAAACAGGGTCTACCGCTCGGCCATTAATGCCGACGGGGCTCTTGCCGGCTGGGTTGTGAGCACGCCGCTTCCAAATGCCGGGCTTATGGCCCATGACGCGGTAATCGCCGGCGGCAGGATCTATGCGCTGGGCGGCATTGTAAGACTGGGGGCGGCCGTGGCGGATGTCTACTACGCGGATATACTGCCGGACAAAAGCCTTGGCGAATGGAAAAAAACCGTGTCGCTCCCCGTAAATCTCTTCGGGCATAAGGCTCTGGCCGCTAATGGCCGGATATACGTTATGGGCGGAACCGTAAACGGCACTCTTTACGTGTCCGGCGCGCCCAACCCGAATGTTTCCAGCGCCGTCTATTCGGCTCGGATACTTGCGGACGGCAGTCTTGCGCCATGGGAAACTACGGCGCCCCTGCCGGAAGCGGCCGCGTTCCATGCCGTTTCGTTCTCGGGAAAAAATATTTATGTCCTTGGGGGTTTTAACGGGACGGGGGTTTCCAACGCCGTGTATTACGCGCCGGTGCTCCCGGACGGCGCGCTTGGAGCCTGGCAGGCGCTTTATGCCCTGCCTAAAAACCTGCTGGCGCTGGCTTCCGCGGCCAATGACACGTACCTCTATTCCATCGGCGGGGCCCTGACCTACATTGACGAGCCGCAAAGCAATATATATTTTGCCATGATAAAGGCGCAGCCCAAGGCGTTCGTCCGGATAAATCCGGCCACGCTTAACAAAAAATCCAACGGTAAGTATGTTACCGCCATAGTGGGACTGCCGGAGGCCGACGTAAATCTCATACTGCCGAATACCGTCAGAATATCGGCTATAAACGGCGTGCCTATAGCCCCTATTTATGTGGATCCAAAATGGGCCACTAAGTTCCACACCGGCGATTGCGATGAGTTTTCAGGGCTTACCGGCATAAATTATGCCATGTTCAAGTTTGACAGGCAGGCGTTGCAGAACGCCGCGCCTGAAGGAGAAGTGACCATAAAGTTGGAGGGAACGCTTTTGGACGCGCGGACCTTCTCGGGTGAAAACACCAACTGGGTAATAAAACCCGGCGCGGCTAAAATAAATACCGCCAGGGAAAGGGCCGGCTTCAGACGGAGCCATTCCGGCGCCGGAGCGGATATCGGGCAGGGCGCCTTCCCGGGGAATCCGGACCTGCTGCTGACTGTGGAGAACGAGGATGAGGCGGCTGTCGGAGGAGAAGAAAAAGAGAAGCGTGAAAATGCCAGAAAGCACAAGAGCCTTGTTTCGGTTTCAAGCGCAGTGGAATTCGGTCCGCACGGAATGCAGTTCGAAAAGCCGGTAACTATCGCCATACCATATAACCCGGCCGCTGTCCCCGCGGGGGCCAAAGAGGATGATCTGATCATCTGCTACTGGAACGCCGAGGCCGCCGGGTGGGAGGGGTTGCCTTCGTCAGTGTCAAAAGAGGAAAAACTGGTAAGAGCCAAAACCGCTCATTTCTCGGTTTATCAGGTGATGGCAGGAGCCTCCCCGACGGCGGAGGCGCCCATTGAACAGGCCTTCTCGCTCGGAGAGGCTTATGTTTTCCCTAACCCCGCTGTGGCGGGCGCGGCGCCGAAGCTTCACATATCGGCTACCGCGGGGGATAGTCTGGCCGTGAAGGTTTACTCGGTTTCGGGCAGGCTGGCCTACGAAACCTCTTTCACAGGGCGCCAGGTTGAAGGGGCTTACGAACTGGAACTGCGCGGAGAATTCCCCAGCGGGGTTTACTACTACTCGGCGGAAGTTACGAGCGGCGCGCAGAAGATAAGAAAAAACGGCAAATTCGCGGTGGTCCGCTGACGAAGTCAGCGGCGTGAAGCGTAAGCCGTAAAGCGGGAAGAATGATTTCAAGGAGCGCCTTTACAAACTTTTTACGTTTCACGCTTTCCGCTTTACGATGATTAATGGGAATGTTATGAAATGTCTGGATGCCGGAACTAAAAAGGACTTCGCCAACAGCCTGATATTCTGGGCTTCGCGGCCCTATGTTTTTGTCCTGGTTCTGGCGTTCATGCTCACTCCTTCAGTGCGCATGGCCGGCGCTCTTGAATCCGGCGCCGACTTCCTTAATATCGGCGCCGGAGCCCGCCCGGCCGCGATGGGTTCGGCTTTCACAGCTGTTTCAAATGACGCCAATGCCGTCTATTATAATCCGGCGGGACTTTCCGCTATTAACAGACGTGCGGCATCGTTCATGCACGCGGATTGGCTGATGGATGGAAATTATGATTTTGCCGCCTTCGCGGTCCCGTTTAAAAGTTTCTCCGCCGCTCTTTCCATAACCAGACTTGACAGCGGCAGGTTTGAGGCGCGGGGGGCGGACGGACGGGCGGCGGGCGGCTTTGAAGCTTCGGACCTCTCGGTGGCGGCGGCTTTTTCAAGAACGCTCGGCTCTAATTCCACCATGGGATTCACCGCCAAGTATATTGCCAGCTCCATAGCGGGTTATCGCGCGACAGCGGTGGCCTTTGACGCCGGTTATATCCGAAAGCTGTCCGCCTCAGGCGGACTGTCCATGGGCGTGGCGGTGCGGAACATGGGGCGGGGTTTGAAATACGCGGAGCAGCGCGACGATCTGCCTCTTTCCGTAAGCGCAGGGATTTCAGCCTGCGTATTTGACGCCATGACCCTCGTCTTGGACGTAAAACGGCTTGTTTATGACAAGGCAACCTCTTTTGCCGTAGGGAGCGAATATAATATGTTCGGCTCCATGTTTCTGCGCGGCGGCTACTCCAACCGCATAGCCGGCGCCGGCGATATGGGCAATATTTCCGGCGGTATAGGCCTTAAGCTGGCGGATGTCGCCGTTGACTATGCCTTCGCCCCCTTCGGGAATTTCGGCGCCACCAAATCGCTGAGTCTCAATTATAAATTTTAATTCCGCCCACGCGATGTCCGGTTAAAAAAACCAAAAAATAGCTATTTCCCGTAAAAAGGGGAGCCTGCCTTTTCGTGATGTGTATTTTGCAAATTCCCTGTAATTTACTAATATGTAAAGGCATTAATCCGGCGAGGCCGCTCAAACGGCAGAAGTTCGTTTCGTGAACGGCAGGTCTTTTCGGATAAAGATGCCGAGGTAGCTCAATGGTAGAGCATTCGCTTCGTAAGCGACAGGTTGTGGGTTCAAGTCCCATCCTCGGCTGAATATTATTTTGCCACGGAAAAGTATTGTAGCCATAGGCAGAAAGGCTGCCATAAGCCGTAAGCCATATGTTTTTAGGAGTTTCCGTATAACTTATGGCCTCTGGCGTATGGCTTATGGCAATAGCCGTATCTAAAACTCATGTCCAAGAAAAATATTCAGCAGTACGATGAATTTTCCGATATAAAATTCGCTCCCGGCGTCAGTTTCGCCAGAAAGGCGATATGTTTGTGGCTGCCCATACTTTACCTCCTGATCGCCGATTCTTTTTACCTTCGCACTTATGATTCCGCTCAGGTGAAAATCACTCTCCTGCAGATGGGCGGCCTGGGTTTGCTCGGCCTGTGGCTTTCTTTGCTTGTTATGGAAGGCCGTAAAGCTTTCCGCAGCGAAGATTTTGTGTTTTTAGCGCCTTTTTTCGCCTATCTGAGCTATGTGATAATTTCTTTCTTTCACGCGCCCTATAAGGGCGCAAGCGTGGATGATTTTGTGCGCTATCTCCTTTATATGTCGGTGACGCTCATTATTATAAGGGAATTCAGCGCGCCGGCTATAAACCGCCTGACAAAGATATTGCTTATAGCGGCCTATATCGCGGTCTTGTACGGTTTGGTGCAGTTTCTGGATATACGCTTTTTTCCAAAAGCGCAGGGCCCGGGGCTTGATCCGTTTATCTGGCGCCAGGCATTTTCGCACAGGGTTTTTTCAACTTACGGCAATCCCAATTTCTTCGGGAACTTCCTGGTTCTCATTTTGCCTATAGCGGTCACACAATATCTTAAAACACGCTCATTCAGTCTTTTGCCGCTTATTTTTCTGACCATCCTTTCTTTGTATGGCACTGAAACAAAAGGGGCGTGGCTTGGTTTCGGCATTTCCTCCTTTATTTTCGCGGTGTTTTACGGTTATTTTTTTCTGCGCGATAAACTGAAAGGCGCCCGTGTTAAATTCCTTCTTGTTTCCGCGTCCATCCCTGTGGTGGCGTTTGTATTGGTCTGTATTGTTCTGGCCAAAACTCCAAGTTCAGTTTCTTTCAGGGTGGCTACCTGGCTGTCCACCTGGGAAATGATTGAAACACATCCTCTCATCGGCACGGGGGTGGGAACTTTTAAAGTGGTTTATCCGGCTTTCCGGCGTCCGAAAATTTTCCACATAGAAGCCAAGCATAATACCGAAACTGACCACGCCGAGGATGAGCACCTGGAAGAATTCATGGATAACGGTCTTATCGGTTTCGGTTTTTATCTGTGGATAATTGTTTTTGTGACCACTGTGGGACTTCGGGGACTTGAGACCCTGACGGGGGGACTGAAAGGCGCGAAACCACCTCCGGTCGCCTACGATCTGCTTGGCTACATTACGTCTTTCCTGGCGATGCTGATACATAATACCACGGATGTAAGCATGCGTTTTGTTTCATCAGGTGTTTTTCTCGGACTTTTGCCGGGAGTTATAGTGAACCTCGCGCGGGGGCAGGCCCTGTGGGAACTGCACTACAAGCGTGAACAGGCCGACGCGCAGGAGGATGAAGCGTCAGCGGGCGGGATCTATACCGGCTTGCTTTGGGCGGCCCGGGCGCTGGCGCTGGGCGCTCTGGCCTACCTTGTTTTTCTGGTGCTCAGCGAATTTTCGGAACTTCAGGGGCCGTTGCGTAATTACATAACCGGCGGGGAAGTTCTGCAGTGGTGGATATCCTGGGGCGTGCTGTTTTCCGTGGTGGCTTTTTTTGCCTACGCCTATTCAAAGATCATTTCCAAAGGCGTTTCCCTGGGCGCCGTTTTGGCGGTGCTGCTGGTGCTTTGGCCTACCTATTATTTTTGGGGCTGGTTTAAGGGTGATGTCTATCATAATATGGCTATCTTCTTTTCCAAGCAGGGAAAATGGGAAGACGCCATCACATATTATAAGAAAGTCAACAAGTTCAACAAATATTTCATCATGCCTTATTATTTTGTCGGCAATGTGTTCAATGACCGCCTGAATATGGAGCGGCAGTATAAGCCCGAATGGGGGGACGAAAACAACCGGGCCCGCACTGATTTTGAAAGGGCCATGGATTCCTATGAAACAGTTCGCGCCATAGCCCCTAATTATGTGCAGATGCATCACCAGGTGGGCACGCTTTACATGAAGATGTTCGATTATCTGAATACGCATGGGCAGCCGCAGGAGGCTCAAACCTACCTGGACAAGGCTTTGGCGCGGTTTAATCTCTACGAAAACCTGGACCCCGTTTATCCGTACAACTACTATCGCAAGGCTCAAATTTATATAAACCGCAAGCAATTTGACAAGGCCGAAACCGAATACCTTCATAACCTTAACGCCTGGAAGTGTTATGTCAAGGGCCATCTCCACGCCACACCTGAGGCTTACACCAACCTTGCCAATGTCCGTTACGCCATGGGCAAATACAAAGAGGCGGGGGAGGGGTTCCGGGCGGCGCTGAAACTTGATCCCAATGCTGAACCGGCTAAGCGCAATATGGCTGTCTTCCAGGCGCGTTTCGGAAAAGAGTTCGCGCAGTGATGAGATAAATCGTTGCGATCTCTCATTGATCACAACGATCGGTTTTTAAAACAATGCCGGAAAAAGACGCTTTCAAGGGCGGGGGACTGTTGAATTTGCTTCTTGTTACGTCTTTTTTTGTTTCCCCGCTGCTTTTTTTCACCGATCTGACGCGAAATCCATATTATCTGCAGATTACCCTGCTTAATGTCTCTCTGCTGGCGGCAATGGCCGTAATAGCTGTAAACGCTTTCCTGCGCCGCGGCAATTTTCTGCCGGGTTCGCCTCTGAATATCCCGGCGGCCTGCCTACTTGCCGTATACTTGTTCAGCTTTATTTACGCGTACTTTAACCATACAGCTTTTTTCAGGCCGGCTATGGCTAGCGAGGGTCTGAAAACCGCTCTCTTTATCGTGGTAAATTGTTTTTTTGTTTTTTACCTGTCCTTAAAAACCCCATTTGCGGGTGTCTCAAACCTTGAAGAACCGGGCGCGGGCAAATGGCTCTCGCTCACCCTGCTGTGGGGCGCCCTGTGGTTCCTGTTCCCCTTTGTTAAAACCCCGGCTCCCGCCCAGGATTTCTGGTCCAGGTTCTGGGATCCATACGGAGGACTTTTATGGCTTGGGGGCATAACGGCCGCGTATCTGGCGCTGAAAAAACCAGTCCGCCAGGAAGATGTTTTAGCCATGATAATGTCTGCCGCGGGCATTGCTTCGCTTTACGGCGTGCTGGAATATTTTCATATTGAGCTTATCTGGGCGAAGCTTATTAACCCTTATGGCAACCGCTCGGTTTCCACTTTCGGCAATCCTAACTTTATTTCTTCGTATGTGGTCATGCTGCTGCCGCTGGCCGCCTATTACCTTGCGGGGGCCAAAACCATTGGGGCCAGGGTATTTTACGGCATCCTCTTTTTTTCTTACGAGGGTATGCTGCTGGCGAGTCTCACCCGTTCATCCTGGCTAGGCGCGGCTGCCGCCTTCGTTTTCCTTTTTTCCTTCCGGGCGGTGCGGGAAAAATTTTACGAGAATAAAAAATTCCTGGTCCCTTTTTTCGCGGCGGCGCTTGTGGTGCTTGTTTTCTGGCCTTCCGCTTCTCTCAAACCTTTCAGTTCCGGACTTTTTGAAAGAGTCTCTGAAGCAACGTCTAAACTAAATTCCCCATCCTCTCTTTCCCTGTCCGTGCCCGCGGAGAAGGTGTACTCGTCTTTTCATCAGCGCCTGCTTATCTGGGCCAGCGCCTGGCAGATGGGTCTTGAAAACCCGCTTTTGGGGAAGGGCGAGGGGCTTTTTGAACTTTTTTATCCCTTTTACCAGGGCAACCTGCTTTATAATTATGAGGCCGCGAGAAATTTGCGCACTCACGCCAATAATGCTCATAACGAAATTTTAGAGCAGTGGTCACAGGCAGGGCTTCTGGGACTGGGCGCCTATCTTTGGTTTTTTTTCACCCTGGCCGCCGGTTTTTGTTTTTACCAAAAGCGCTCAGCGCCCGATGTCGCGGCTTCAGCCGTGCCCCTTGCGGCGGCTCTGGTCGGGATGTTCGCCGACAATATGCTCAATGTTTCTCTGCATTTTGCGGTGCCGGGGCTTTTGTTCTGGTGGCTTACCGGCGCTTTAGCATTGAAAGTTTTTCCGCCCACTGTCCACCAGTGGCCCAGACGCGCAGGGCTTGCCCCGCTCTTTTGGAATAAGATTATGGACGCGATCGTAATCCGCGCTTCATGGGCCAAAAGGGCGGGGCTTGCAGCCGTGGTCTGTTTTTGCGCGCTTGCCGCCATTTTCTGGCAAAGGCAGTTCGCGCGCGAATTTTACTATTTCAACGGATTTAAGGAAATGCGCAGGAATAATTTCGCGCAGGCGGTGCTTGAACTCAAAAAGGCTTACAGCCTGCATTCCCGCGAAGTAAATAATAACTATGAACTGGCTAACGCTTTTGTGCGCGCGGGTGAGCTTGAGCAAGCAGGATGGGCCTATGGCGAGGCTCTGAAGGCCAACGCCGGATACGACGAGATTTATTTTAATATGGCCGTGGTGCAGAAACGCGCCGGAAAATTTCAGGAGGCGGCGCATGCTCTTGAGGCCTCGGTTTTTATAAACCCCCTCAACCCGCCGGTTTACCAGGCTTTGGCTGAGATTTATACCGCTGAAGCCGCCGCGCCCGCGGCAGGCGTCCGCCACGCAGCTCCGGCCTACGGCTTGTCTGCCAAAGATGCGGCGGCGGGCGCGGGGGCCAGAATATTTTCAGACGCCGTAAAAATATTTCCGGACGACGGAAATATGTGGAATACTCTCGGTTATTTTTATAGTCTGCAAAAAGACCTGCCAAAGGCCAGAGCGGCTTACGGCCGCGGGGTGCGGGTTGACCCGGAAAACAGGATGCTGGCCGAAAACCTGGCCGGCGCGGCCGCGCGGATGAAGATTAAATCCGACCCGGACCTTCAGTGGCTGGCGCTTTATAACGAAGCCTCCGGCGGTCTTTCCGGCGGCGATATCAACAGGGCCGTTAAAAACGCGGATATATTGCTGGACCTTGCCCCGGGAAACGTAAAAGTTTTAATGCTTAAAGCCAAACTGCTTTTCAAAGCGGGCGATACAGGCGGCGCCGAAACACTGCTTTCGTCTCTGCTTAAAAAAAACCCGGCCGATAACTCCGCCCGTTACGGGCTGGCGGCCATTTATGAAAAAGAAGGCGACTTCGCCCGCGCCAGGACTGAGTGGGGGATATTTCTTCAGTTTGATCCGGGTAATACCGCCGTGGCTGCCCGCCTGAAAGCGCTGCCGTAATAAAAAGGGAACAGTCGGAATTTTTTTACCTGTGACCTGTAACCTGCAACATGTGACCTGTCACTTACTACCTGCCACCTGTAGCCGCCTATGCCGGCTACGCTTTCGTAACAATAACGCAATATTTAGGTAAAGCGAAAATTGTTAAATATGGTGCGGGAAGGTCAATACGGATCGGGAGCGATGCTATGATGGATAATTCCGGAGGCGGGTTTTGGAGTCTGGCATTGGCCATGCTTTTGGCCTTTGCCTTTAATCTGAGCGCGCCGGCCGCCGGGCCCCAGTCAGGGTCCTACGGGGTCAGCCGTCCCATGGAGCAGGCTATGCGCCTTTATCATGAGGGGCAGGACAATGAAGCCATGGACCGTTTTATGGATATTCTTACCAGAGGCACTCCTTCGGAAAGGTCGCTTGCCAACGAATATGTCACGAAAATAACTCTCAGGATGAATACCGGACTGGATACCCCTAAAGATAAAGGTTCTGACGCCGGCGCTCTAAGCGATGTTGAAGAGGTAAGAAAAGAGCCGGGTAAAAGACAAACCCCTTCACAGGAACGGGAGCGCGTGAGCGATTCGGAAGAGGCGGAAATGGCCGCAGCCGACGCCAAAGTGTCACGAAAAGAAATGGTGAGCGAAAAAATAGCCGCAAAGATCGCGGAGATGCGCCGTTCTATCCTGCTTGAGCTTGGGCGCAGCGATGCCGTTAAGATCTATATGGGAGACAGTCTGCCAAAGGCTATTACCATAAACACCTCGGCTTTTTTCGCCAGAGAAGCGGTTTTTAAACCGGGCGTGACGCCCTTGCTTTCGGGGCTTGCCGGCCTGATGTTTACCATGGGCAAGGCTGACTGCCTTATTCTGCCTGAGGGTTCGGCCCGCAACGATGTGAAAATTAAAAGCATCCGCCAGGCGCTGGCGCTGAATTCGTACCTTATATCCAGAGGTATTTCCCCGGCAAGAATTGAAGTGAATCTGACAGGTTCCGATGTTAAATTGCCGAAAGAACTCACCAATATCGGCGGACTGATAATGATATTCTCCTACGATAACGCTCCGCGCCTTAAAGAAAGAGAAGACTTTCCGACCAAAGGGCCCCGGATCTCTCTTGGCATTTATCCAACCGCGCTTTCCATGCGCGCCGACGAAGGCGCCATAGTTGAGTTTTCGGTTTTTGAGCCTCCTACAGGAACGCCTTCCTGGAAATTCCAGATTTTTGAAGTGCGGAAGGATAACAATATCCTGCTCCTTCAGGCAATTTCCGGGATAGGCGCCCAGTATAACCAGAGTTTCTGGAACGGGAGAAAAAACTTTTTCGGAGCCCCCTATCCTTCCGGGAAATATATGTTCTCGCTTACCGCGGCGGATGTGGAAGGCAAGGAAACCACTGTGCAGCGGACGCTTGTCATCAGGCCCACTCCGGAAGAGGAGAAAGCTTCGCGGGCCGGCCTGCTTTCCGCCGCGGCCGTTAAGGCCAAAGAGCTCAAATCCCGGGCGGAGACAAAAGCCGGAACTTCCGGAAAACCGCCCCTTAAAACAGGCAAAGCTCTTTTGAAAAAAGGCTCTTCCGCGCGTAAACCCGCGCTGTTCACCGCCGGAAAATACGGACAAAAAAAGAAAACCGGCCTGTCGCCGGCAAAAAATAAGCGCGCCGCGGCGCCCCAAACAAATCCAGATGAAGCCGCCTCAGTCGCGGACAGCGCCAGAGGCCCGCGACAGGCCAGTGTCACAGTCGCGGACAGTCCGCCTAAGGCGGAACAGGACAGGGTCATAGCACAGGCCACCGGAGACGGAGAGAATCAAATCCCCTTTTCAGGGCAGGTAAGTTATAAAATTTATTTTAAAGAAAACAGCGCTACAATTACGGCCAACAGCGAGAAGAAACTTTCCCAGGTCGCCGAAACGCTGAATTACTACCCGATATCAACGGTAAAGCTTACCGGGTATGCCTATTCCGGCGAGCCTAACGCAGAAGCCATGGCTGAAAACCGCGTGAATTATGTGGTCGCCAGGCTTAGCAAAAAATACAAGATAGACAAAAACAGACTGGATGCCCAGACGAAAGTTTCGGAAACCCCTAAAACTCTTGTTGAAATAAAGCTGGCGGGGCAAGAGTAGCGGGAAAGGGGAAACGGAGGGGAAGTAACCAGTAACCAGTAACCAGTAACCAGTAACCAGTAACCAGTAACCAGTAGCCGGTAATCGGTAAAGAATAAGCGTTGGCCAGTACCATAGCCTGATAGTGGCGCCGACCGGATAAATTTTATACTATTGTAAAATCGCGGGATATATGAACAAAATCGGCAGCAATGACACTCTGGGCGTTTACCTCTCGCCTTCGGAAATTTGCCTTTCGGAAGTAAAGGCGGGCAAAAATTCCAGGCTTCAGGTCCAGCATCTGGTAAAAATATCTACCGGCTTCAACTCTACGGCCGGGATGACACGTCCGCTCTCCCTTAATAACGATTTTTTTGATGACCATGCTCCGTGGGTGGACGGTTTTAAAAACGCTGTAAAAAAAGTAAGCTGGGGATCCTCAAATGTGGTGGTCACATTCTCCCCGCAATTGGCTATTTTGCGCTATTTCGTGATGCCGGTCATGGATAGAAAGTTCTGGAACCGCGCCATACCGCTTGAATCAAAAAAGTATATACCGATTTCTTTCGACGAGGTGGTTTACGATTTCAGCGTGGTCGCGATTGATGGCGGCAAAAAAATGGGGGTTCTCTTCGGTCTCACCCAGAAAAAAAGCGTTGAATTTCTGATAAACACGCTTAAATCCGCGGGTCTTGAACTTGCAAGCCTGGAAACCAGTTCGTGTTCTCTGGAGCGGCTGTTCGCTTTTCTGGATCCGAAAGATCATGATGTGAAGGCCTATATTCACTTTTTTGGTTCACAGAATTTAACCCTTTTTTCAAGCGGCGGTTACCCGGTAATGTATCGCGAAAAAGATTTTGACAGCGCCTCATCCTTAACCGAACGCAAGCGTCTGGACATAAAAGGATCGGTACAATTCGTGGAGCGTTATGTGGGCGGGCAGGCTTATAAGAATCTGATGCTGAGCGGAGACAACCTTGAAGTATGGAAAGACGCGGCGGCCCAGGAATCCCAGATCCCGCTGGTCCTCTGGGAGCCGGCAAAACTGGCGGATTTAAAAGACAACGACACCGCCGCTTTTTTTTCGCTTGGAGCCTCTCTTAAGGGCGCGGCAGCGGGCAGGCTTACGCTTGATCTTTCGGGTATAAGCGCCGCTTCCAGGCTTGAAAAACAGGTACAGAGCTATGTTTGGGGCATCACTGCCATCCTCGGCGGCCTTATGCTCGCGCTCTCGCTCATAACCCAGGTGCGGCTTTTTATGGCGGACTCCAGGCTTTCAGGTTTTAAGGCCAAACTGGGGAGCGCCTCGGAATTGCAGGGAAACTCTGTGGAAGCAGTAAGGACAAAAATTAAAGCCATGCACGAAAATGGAAGAATGCTTTTTGGCTTGATCAATAACAGGGATTACATCGCGCCTAAACTGCAGGTAATCGCCGATACCATTCCTGAGGCATTGTGGATAGAGGAGATGCGTTATACAAGCCCGTTCTTTTCCGATAACACCCAGTCCGCGGCCGAAACAATAACTTTCAGCGGCAAAACCGCGCTTAAGGGTGATATGAAATTCGGCATAGTGAATCTTTTTGAAAAGTCGCTCAAGACTTCCGCTGAATTTAAAATTTTCATGCCGCCTAACGGCAGCATAGATCATACTCTGAATTCCGAGGCTGCCTCGGGCGGGGGGAGATCCGGGACCGCCGGCCGCGCGGAACCCACGGGCTTTAACATCACCTGCGTCCTAAGGAGGTCCTGACATGGAGCAATTATTCAGGTTGCAGGCCTTCTTTAAGAATATGGCTTCCGATATTGTCATAATTTATTCTGAGAAGGGCATCGTGCCGTTTAAAAAGCCGCTGCTTTTCGCGTTGCCTGTGCTCCTGGGTATTTACGCCGTAATTTACGCGCCTTTGAGATCAAAGCTGGCTTTCAGGTCGGGGGAACTTCTAAAGTTTGAGGTAATCAGCCAGAATTACCAGGAATACCGAGACGCTAAAACCAACCTTTCGCTTTATCAGGCCAAATTGCCTTTACTGAAAGATAAGGGAGAGTGGCTCAGCTACCTTATAAACGCCAATGCGAAGAAAAACGGCATAGATATAGACTCGCTCCGCGCGCAAGAAGAAGTGGAGTCGGGAGGTTTTCTGGCGGCTTCCCGTTCCGTTAGCGTGACAACCAGCTACGTCAAGCTCGGCGCCTGGCTGGCGGATATAGAGAATTCGCCTATTTTTATTAAAGTTACAGAATTACGCTTCAAAAAGCTGGATGAGCGCATGGGCATGATCCAGGTGGATTTAAAACTTTCCACCGTATTCCCGCGTTTCGGCGGCCCCGCGGCCGCTCCGGGGGGGGGATGAAAAATATCGCCTCAACTGCGGGATGGCTTTTATTGGCGGCGGTTCTTGCCGTGCCTTCGTTTCTTTTTTACAACTGGTGGGCTAAAAATAAGGAAAAAGCGGTTTCGGAGAGAGCCCAGAAAATGAATGCCGGCGCTATTTTTCAGCCGCCCGCGCCCGCGGCGGGCGCGGGGGATACGCCGGAGTCCGGCGGCAGAACGGTGTCACAGGAACAGGCCGCAATACCGGCGTCCACTCATTCCGCCCCGGCTACGGCGTCAGGCGTGTCCGCTCAAGCGGTTCTTACAAACGCGGCGGTTCCTGCGGCGGCCGCTGTCTCCACACGGTCCGAGCCGATTTCTTATTTTAGCCCGAAGTCTCCGCGCAATCCCACTATGTCGCCTATGGAATACCAGCAGATAAAATCTGAAGAATATCAGCGTGCCGAGGCTGAAAGACAGAGGCTGGCCGCCTTGCAAAAACGCAAAAAGGAAACCAGCATAGAGACCAAAATGCGTTTACAGGGAATAGTAGGCAATGCCGTTATAATCAATGGCGACATGTATAATGTCGGACAGAAGATCCTTGGGGCTAAAATCTTAAAGATCGGAGTAAACTATTTTATAGGCGAGCACAAAGGGAGGCAGTTTAAAGTATTCCTGCGGTGAGATGATAATTTATCGCAATGGAAGGCAAAAGAATGCAACTAAATGCCACAGAAAGTAAGAGTGTCGTATAAAGCGGTTTTCTTTCTTAACTTTCAGTTGCTTTCCGTAGCGTTCCGTAGCTTTCAGTTACCATCGATGATAGCGGCCTTCAGCCTGCAGCGGGGTTTGCTTATCGGAGCGGATTATTTATAATGTAATGGAGGATGTTATGAACAAACTGAGGATTTTGATAACGCTGTGCCTTTTGGGTGAGCAGGCGGCTTTGCCTTTCGGAACGCTTTTCGCTCAAAGCGGATCTGCTGCCCAGGACAAGAATTTCATGCAGGATCTGCAGGGCCAGTCCGGAGAGGAGGGCGGTCCCATAACGGAGTCGGAGCAGCAGGATTCCGCTCCGCCGCAGAGCATGCCGCAGGGGCAACCCCCCGGCGCTCCGGTGGAATCGACACAGATAGGCGGCGTACAGAAAGAAGCGCCCATGTACGCGGAAGTGGAGTCTGTTTCTCCGCTTGACAGAAAAATAGGCCCCATAAGGCTGAAAGGCGCGCCCCTGTCCACTTTCCTGGATGTGGTATCGGCCCAGTCAAAGGTTAATTTCATTATAACGGAAGGCCTTGAGGCCAAGACCATAACCGTTTTTTTGCGCAAGACGACTGTGCGCGAAGCTCTGGAACTGCTGCTCAGGGTAAAGGGCCTCACCTACCAGCGCATCGGCAGGAGCAACACATATGTTGTGCAAAAACGCTCGGCCGGCATGCCGAACCTTATCACCAAGCTCTACACTCTCAGCTACATACCGCTGATCCCGATAGGTTCGGCGGGAGACGAAATGTCCGCCATCACTTCGCCCGATGTTTCCTCCGGACAGGGCGCTATGGCCGGACAAAATTCCCAGGGAGGCGATCAGCAGGGAAAAGAAAGTCCGATCTCCATATTGAATATAGTGCGCAGCATACTCTCGGAAAAATACGGCAAGCTTGCCGTTGACGCGCGCACTAACACCCTTATTATCACCGACGTGCCGGAGGTGTTCCCGCAGGTGGAGCAGATCCTCTCCGAGCTGGATAAAAAAGCTCCGCAAATACTGATAGAAGCGCAGATAGTGGAAATAAACACCGACCGTGTCAATGAGCTTGGCATAGAATGGGGCGGCTCACGGGGAGAGATGGCTTATTTCGCCGGTCCCGCCCGTCTTACGGATTATGGACTGCGGCCCGGGTTTTTTTCGGGTGACAGTTGGAAAAACTTCTTTCCGAAAAGCGCCGACCTCGCGTCTTCCGAATCTGGCGGTTCTTCCGGCGGCGGGACGATAGATCCGATATTCTCTACAGCGCAGATGAGTCCGAAAGGTGTTTATTACGGTGTTTTCAGTCTGGCGCAATTGCAGGCTATTTTCCGCGCCCTTATTTCAAGGGGCGAGGCGCGCTATCTTGGAAAGCCTAAGATAGTCGCCATGAATAATAAAACCGCCATCATACAGGTTACACAAGACGCCGCTATGGGCACCACCAGCTCTGTGGCCTCGGCGGGAGGTTCTGCCGGGCAGTCATCCACCGGAGTGGAACGCAGGCGCATAGGCCTTATGCTGAAGGTTACGCCGCAGGTGAATAAGGAAGGTTATGTTACCCTTATCGCCCAGCCCTCTTATTCCAGCGTAATCGCCTCCGGAGTAGCCGTGCAGGGCACTACGGTTCTGGATCCTATCAGCCGCGGCGCTTCAACGATGGTCAGGGTTAAAAACGGGCAGACCGTGGTAATAGGCGGCATGCTGTCTTCCCAGGACAATAAAACCGTTAAGAAAGTCCCGTTGCTGGGTTACATACCTATTATCGGCTGGCTGTTTACCAGCGTCAGTTCCCGGCGTGTTAATACCGACATGGTGATTTTTATTACGCCGACGATATTAGTTGATTAAGTCATGCGAAACTAATTCGCTGGTATGCGGGTAGGCTAGTAGGCTGGTATGCTTACGGAAAAGTAGAATATCTCTTCTTGGCCTACCAGCCTACAGGCATACTTGCCTACAAGCTACAATAATTTATGGCAAAACGACTCGGCGAATTGATGATAGAGATGAACTGGATAACTGAGGACCAGCTCAGTAAGGCGCTTAAATTCCAGGTTCAGCAGAGTTGCCGCATCGGCGAGGCCCTGGTAAAACTGCGTTACGCAAGCGAAGAGCAGGTTGCCCAGGCGCTCGCCAGGCAGCTCGGAGTAACATACGCTTCCAGAGAAAACCGGATACTTAACCCCGAGAAAGGCCAGGGGCTGGAAAAACTGATCCCGGAAAAATTCGCCAGAGAGCAGGCTGTAACTCCGCTTTTCATGGATGAAAACATACTGGCGGTGGCGCTTACAGACCCGACGGATATTATGATGCTTGACAGCATCAAAATTGTCTGCGGCATGGAAATACAGCCGTTTATCGCCACCAAGGCGCAGATTCTGAAAGTTATTGACTCTTTCTATCAGCAGGGGCAGGCCGACCTGATTGACAAGGTAATGGATAAGGCGCTCAAATCCAAAGGCGAGGGCGCGGATGAAGATTTTATCACGCCGGAAGGAAAGCTGGATTTAGATAAAATTATTATCGGCGAGTCAAAGGGCGCCGAGTCGATAAAGCTGGTCAACGCCATATTAAAACAGGCCATCTCCGAGCGGACCAGCGATATTCATCTTGAGAAATTTGACGAAAAAGTCTCTTTGCGTCTGCGCATTGACGGCGTGCTTTATGAGCGCAGCTCCCCGCCGCTGGCCCTGGTGGAAAGCCTGATCTCACGCGTTAAGATCCTTTCAAAACTTGATATCGCGGAACGCCGTCTCCCCCAGGATGGAACTTTCGCTATCAGGCATCAGAACCGCACTATTGAAGTCCGCGTTTCAGTGTGTCCCACGGTTTTCGGCGAAAAACTGGTTCTGCGTCTTCTTGACAAGGGCGCGGTGGAGCTTAACATTGAAAAGATGGGCTTTGAAATCCGCCAGCGCGAAGACTTCCTTAAAGCCGCCAAAGCCCCGAACGGCCTTATCTTTCTCACCGGGCCCACGGGCTCCGGTAAAACCACCACCTTAGCCGCGGTTTTAAACACTATAAGGTCGCCGGAAATCAATATTATGACGCTGGAAGACCCCGTAGAAATCAAGATGGAAGGCATAAGCCAGGTACAGGTACATCCGCAGATAGGGCTTACCTTTGCTTCAGGTCTGCGTTCTTTTTTGCGGCAGGACCCGGATGTTATACTGGTAGGCGAGGTGCGCGACAACGAAACGGCCGAATCATGCCTTAAGGCCGCCATGACGGGGCACCTGGTGCTTTCAACACTGCACACAAACAGCGCTCTAGACGCTATTCCCCGCCTTATAAATATGGGCATAGAGGGATATCTGCTTGCGAGCACTCTGCTTCTGCTGGCGTCTCAGCGCCTGGTGCGTATGCTATGCCCCGACTGTAAACAGCCCTATCATCCGCCGCAGGAAGAACTGGATATGTTCATGTCGGAGTCGCATATCGCGCCGCTGCCTGACCCGGCGAAACTGATATTCTACAAAGCCAAGGGCTGTCCCAAATGCTTCAATATGGGTTACAGAGGCCGTAAAGCCATCTACGAAGTTTATTTCAATACCAGGGAGATGAAGGAACTTATTTACAAAGGCGCCGATGTTACAAAAATAGCGGCCGCCGCCATTAAAGGCGGGGCATGGAATATGCGCGCCAGCGGCTGGCGCAAGGTGCTGGAAGGCGTTACCTCGGCTGAAGAAATGATTTCGGTAACAGTCACGGAAAGATAAGCCTGGGGAAATAAATTCGCTGGTATGCCTGTAGGCTAGTAGGCTTACGGAAAAGCAAAGTATCTCTTCTGGGCTTACCAGCCTACTAGCCTACAAGCTGCAATATGCCCCTCCAAGTTAGGTATTGATTTATACCATTTTTTTTTGTCTAATTATCCTGCAGTCGCAGTCTGAGATATTTCTGTAAGCGTGGATATTGATTTTATATGGGAAGATTCATTTACACCGTTCAGGACGCCCAAGGTACCGTTACCACAGGAAATGTGGAAGCGGACGACGAAGACCGCGCAATCCAAACCCTTCAGACCAAGGGCTTGTTTATCCTTTCCATCCAGTCCGATCAGGCCAAAGCAAGGGGGATGCTCAATGCCAACAGGATGAGCAGGGGCAAGGTATCGGGCCGTGAGCTGGTTTTTTTCGGCGAGCAGATGTCCACGCTTATAGGCGGCGGCATTCCGCTGGTGCGCGCGCTTTCCCTTTTAAGTGAACATGCCGAAAATAAAAATCTCTCCGCAGTGCTTGGCCAGGTTACCAAGGAAGTTTCCGCAGGCGGCGCCTTCCATAAGGCTCTTGAAAAGCATCCGCGGGTTTTTGACGAGATCTGGGTGTCTCTGGTGCAGGCGGGCGAGGTTTCCGGCCAGCTGCCGGCCGTGCTCAGGCAGGTAACCGCTTACAGCGAATCAAAGGAAAATATTAAATCCAAGATCGTCACCGCGCTTGCCTACCCCGCGGTGCTCATGTTTATGTCAAGCGGGGTGCTTGCCTACTTTGTGGTTTTCATTGTCCCTGTTTTTGCCGGTATTTTCAGGGACTTCAATCTGAAGCTGCCGATGCTTACGCAGTTTATAATAATGATCTCCAGCATGGTTTCAAATTATATTGTGCTTATGATAGTGGCCGGCATAGGCGGTGTTTTAGCTTTCAGGGCGTATATTGCCACTCCCCAGGGGCGTCTGACATGGAACCATATACAGTTTAAAATACCGCTGTTCGGGGATTTTATAAAAAACATACAGACCGAGCGCCTTTTAACCACCATGTCCACGCTCATACGCAGCGGCGTCAGCATACTTAACGCCGTATCCGTGCTTGAGGGCGCATTTAAAAAAAACCTTATTTTTCAGGATGCACTCAGAAAGGCCAAGAACGACATCGCAAGCGGCCGCTCCATTTCCGAGTCTTTTAAAAAAACCGGCATTTTCTCCGGAATGGTAACCGACATGATGTGGATGGGCGAGGAGTCCGGCAAGCTGCCGGATATTATAGCGGTGCTTTCCAAATATTATCAGGAACAGATCGACCAGTGGGTACGGCGCTTCTCTTCTATGATAGACCCTATACTGGTGGTGGGCATCGGCGGCATAATAGGCGTTATAGTATTATCCATCTTTATGCCCATTTTTCAGCTCTCGCAGATACACTAGCGGCGCAACACGCCGCTAGTTACAAGTTTCAAATCACAGGTCACAGGCAAGAGGCTTAAAAGTTGCAAGCAGCAGGTTTTGATTACCGGCTGTTTTCCGCTTGTGACTTTAAACCTGCAGGGGGATAGTATATATGAGAAAAAATAAAAACGGCTTTACATTAATTGAACTTGTAGTGGTTGTAGCCATACTAGGCATACTCGCTGCGGTGGCCCTGCCCCAGTATCAGAAGACCGTAGAAACTTCAAAAGCTACTAACGCCATCGGAATAGCGAACATGATCGCAAGCGCGAGCCGGATGTTTTTTATGGGTAATGGTGTATACGTTTCGGGGTCTTTTGACACGTGCACTAATCCCCCGGGCCCCTGTGTTTCCGGCGGCACAAGCGCCTGTAATCTTATTGCCTGCAATTACCTGGTTAGTCAGGATTGGACCAATGCGGCTTACTCCTATTCGGCCTTGAATCCCGGCCCTGGAGGCGGCATCATAGTCCAAGCCACGCGTAAGTCTGGAGCCAGCCCCGGCACCAGCAATTTGGCTTATCAGGACTGGGGTTACACTTTCTCAACCACTGCGTCCCCCGCGTGCGCTAAGACCGGCACCGCGCCGGACTGTCCCGCTTTTTAAAAAGAATGAAACCGAAAAAGCAAGGCCAGACGCTGGTGGAAGTGCTTGTGGCTACCGTAATAGCCGCCACCACCGCCATGGCAGTTTTTTCGGTGCTGCTTTCAAGTTTCGCTTCGCAAAAAAAAGCGGATAAGCGCGAAGCCGCGGGATTCATGCTTAAACAGGCCCAGGAAACGCTTAAAAGCTATGTCAGCGCGGTTCCTGGCGAGGCAGATTATTCTCCCAACGCCGGGGGGGTGTGGTCGGCCGAACCAGGCAGCAACTGGGCGTTGCTCGGTTCCCCGGCCGGTATCACGCACAATATAACCGCGCTTTTACAGAATACGCCCCTCAATGATAACGACCCGTCTTTGCCTGCTCCTTCTTTCACTTATACCGTGACCGACATTAATTGCGGTTTTGGTACGGGGAGCACGGCCTGCAAAAGGGTGCAGTTCACGCTGATTTACCAGGATATGTAAAAGGTTTAGAATGAAACGAAGAAAAGGCCGTTTTGGGACTCCGTTGTTCCTCCATAGAATTGGCTTCACTTTAATCGAACTGATTATCGCCGTATTGGTTTTCAGCTTCATGATGGCTTCCATATCCTCTATATATTCCACTATTACCAGGAACACGCATCAGAATTACCGCCAGGATATGTGGAAAACCAATACGGCGATGGCCATGCGCACAATACAGCAGAACCTCATTGCGGCCACAAGGATAGACTCCCCGGTCGCCGGCGGCGTGAGCGACCATCTTAACTTCGCCGTTAATGTTGACCAGCTTACCGGCTGTGCCCCCATAGGCCCTGGCCCCGTCACCTGGCATCACTTTTACCGTACCACTATTGTTACGCCCGGTTGCCCATCCGGCAGCTGCCTGTATTATTGTTCCGGCCCCATCCCCACCGCCGGGGGCGGGGCTTGCTCAAGCGCCGCTCCTTTTTTCTGGAATCCTCCCGCTGGCGCCTATCCAGTCTGCGCCGCGCCCATTTTACTTTTAAGCAATGTCACACCGCGGCCGGGTGTGCCTGTTTTTTCGCGCCAGATGAATGAAAAGGGCGTAGTGGCTGTCAATCTGAGGATTCTCTGGAATCCAGGCGCACTTGCTGTTACCGGCGCTGATCTAAGCGCCTCCCAGCGCACAATTGATTATTCCCTTCAAACTGTTGTAAGAATAAACAGTCCCGCAATATAGTGTCTCCCGCGAAGTTTTTCGTAAACATGTAATTTATGTAAGCACCTTGAAAATGCCGGTTTTCTCTGCTAGACTATAACTATGACCCGCGTGACCCGCAGAAAGGGAATGATACTTCTTCAGACGCTGGTGATGTCTGTCATACTTTCCATGATAGCCGTCATGGTGATGCAGTGGGTTCTAGGCCGCTATATGACGGCAACGCGCACTTACCGCTCCAGCGCGTCTAAAGTGCGTTCCCAGGGGTATAGCAGCAATCTGTTTTCCATGTGGAGCATGATGAGTTATCCGAGTTTCGGCCTTATCCCGACAAGCGGCAGTACCTGTATGGACGGTTTTTCTCTGATCTACAGCAGGGGGGCTTTAAGCCCGACAAACGGTATGTTCGTCAAGATAGACGCGGATCAGGATTCTCCGGATCCTTCATGCCCCTGATAGCGGTCCTGTCGGCAGCCCTCGCTTTAGCCGCGGAAATTTCAACAGCCCCGCAGGTTTCCTGGCATCTGAAGTCCTCTCCGCATTTTGAAGTCTATCACGAATCCAATTTGTCGCCCTCCGCCGTCAGCCTTGAGCTTGAGCGGATGTATTCTTCCATGCGCCTCAACCTGGCTATGTTCGCGCCGTGGATGGTGAGGGAAAAAACAAAAATTTATATTTACTCGGGCCGGAAGTCATATATAGCGGGGGAATTCACCCCGCCTAAATGGTCAAAAGGCCTCGCCTTGTTTGACAAAAAAACCGTGGTGGTTTATGACACCGGCGACATGGCAAAGCTGAAAGCCGTTCTAGCCCATGAACTTACCCACCTTTATTTTGAAAGCTATTTTGGAGAGAAGCTTACCTACCCGCCGCAGTGGCTTAATGAAGGGCTGGCTGTATTTATGGAGGATAATTCCTACCCCAAGGCCGGCCCCTGGGGCCAGGCGCTCCCCTATCTTCCTAAAGAGCGGTTGATAAAATTTGACAAATTCTTTTCAATTAAAGTTGTTGACCTTACCTCCGAGCGACAGATAAGCGACTGGTACCTGCAATCTTACGGGATAGTGGCCTACCTTTTCCGGCCCCGCCAGCGCCTGCAGTTGAAAAATTTTTGCGCGTTGTTGCGTAAGGGAGAGAAGCTGAAGACGGCGCTTTGGGAAACATACAGGATACAAAATACGGTTGAGCTTGAAGGCAGGTGGCTTTTGTGGGCCGGCAGCTATAACAGTGAGCAAAACGGCGGTTTTTCAACCGCCCCGGCCTCGGCCGGTTTTAATTTCCAACCGGCGCAGTTTTCATCTTTTCCTTTCACAAGTTTTGGCTCTAAAAAATAATTTAAGTGCTCAATATAAACATCAGGCGGAATCGATCCGGCCGAGGCGTCCTCAGCGCAGGCCGATTTGTCCGTATAATTTCTCAAGTTTTTTAAGATTGTTCCTCTCCGCGGACGGCAGACCCGCGATAGTTCCGTTTTCCGCCAGAATAAGCGTTAAGCGGGCTTCCCGGTGACTGGGATTTGATTTCAAAGCCTTTTGTAAAAAACTTATAGCTGAACGCCTATCAGATTTAAGGCGCAACACTCCGGCCAGGTACAGGGCGTCCGCCTCCTGAGGTCTTTTTTCAAGCAAGGCGTCGGTCTTTTTAAGAGCTTCCGTCCGCCGGTCGCAGTAGGCTAAAGTGAAATTCAGGCGCAGCTCCAATTGGTAATTCTGGGGATCAAGCCTGGCTGCTTCCACCGTCTGGTTAATGGCGGCGGGGCAGTTGCCCGACCGCATGTACATCGCGGCCAGGTTGATTCGGGCTCTGGATACTGTCGGATCCTTTTTGACCGCTGTTGAAAAAAAAGAGAGGTTATCTTTAAATTCAGGGATCCGGGCTATGTTCAAGAAAACAAGAGCCGCAAGCCAAAGCCAGGCCGCGCCCATCCGGTAAAGCCGCATGCCCCCGCCCTTTTGCCTGATGTTTTTTAAGGCTGTTGGCAAAAGGGCGGGGTCCGGGCGAGATATGCGGGCGAATACGGCCGCGGCCGCCAGTGAGAACCCGGCCAGCGGCAGGTAAAGGTAACGGTCAGCTTTTATATTATAGACCGGCCAGATATTCAGCGCGGGCAAAAGCGCTATTAGAACCAGCGCCAGGCCCAGGCCCGCCAGGCGTTTCCTTATAAACAGCGCGATCGCCGCGGCCGCGGCGGCGAGGTCCGCCGCCAGGGGCCAAAGCCCCGCCGAAGCCGAGGTTATTACCGCGGGGCTGTAATCCGAGTTTAGATGGATCGGCAGCACAAGAGCGGCAAAGTAATCAAGGGTTACGCGCGCCATGGTGTAGAGTCTGGCCAGCGGGTCGTGATACATCAGGCGCCAGGGGAGAAGCGTAACCGCATGGGTCGTTTCGCGCGTTGCGGCTGGAAAAAGGAATTTAGGATAGAGGAGGGACGGCCCGGACACGCCTTGGGAGGCGATTCCCGGTATGACATAGCCGCTGCGCGGTGTTCTGAACCATAGATAGAAAACCGCCAGGGCCGCCAGAACAGTTATGAACGGTAAAACTTTTTTTACGCCTTCCCTTCCCTTCTCAAAGTAAATTACCATAAACGCCGCGGCAGGCAGAACTATGGCGGTTTCAACGCTGAGCATGGCAAGTAAATAGCAGACGGAGGCCGCCATAGCCGGGCCGGGCCTGCCTTCCCTGGAGTGGAAGACGGCGGCAAGCAGACCCGCCGTGAAAAAGAAAAAACCCAAAAGATGGGAGCGAAAAGTAATTATATTTACCACTTCGGCGGCCGCCGGATGCAGGGCAAAAACCAGCGCCCCGAAAAAGGCCGCCGTTCCAGCGCCGGAAAGGGAGAAAATAAGCAGGAATACCAGTACCGCGTTGAAGGCGTGAATGAGGGAATTTGTAAGGTGCATGCCGGCGGGACCTCCCCCGGCGCAGGCATCGGCTATAAGGGTGGCGTTTACCACGGGCCTGGCGCCCATAGGAACGGGCAGTACCTTGAACAGGTTGAGCGGGTTAAGAGCTGTGCCCAGATTTGAGCAGTTACGCGCGAAAGGATTGCGCCCTATAAAGGCGCCGTCATCCCATAAGAGCTCGCGCGAAATAGATGGCATGTAAATTGCCATGGCTGCCGCGAAAACCAGCGCCGCCCCAAGCAGGATAAACCGCGGTTTTTCCACCGTATACATGTTAAGAAAAGTATATAATATTTGACAGCCGATGCAGGGTTCCGTGCTTTCCAAAAATAGCGGGGCGAACTGAAAAATCTTTTTTGATGGAAAACATCAGGCAGGGGCTTAAAATGAAGGATGGAAGCCGCCGTAAGACGTTAAAGGGCGCCCATCTGGCATTTATAGGTATTCCGGCCTGGGGTCATATTAACCCGACGCTGGGATTGGTAGCCGAACTTGTCCGGCAGGGAGCCCGGGTAACCTATGCCGTTACGAAAGAATTCGCTCCCGCTCTTAAAGCCGTCGGCGCTTTCCCGCTTATTTACCGCAGCACAATTATACGCCATAGCGCCGATATCCGTTTTCTGATGGCCGTGTTCAGGGAAACGGCATTTACGCTTCCCCGGCTGGAAACGTTTTATGGAAAAGACCGGCCGGACCTTATTCTTTATGACTATTTTGGCTGGGCGGGTAAAGTTCTTGCGGCCAGGTTCAAAATCCCCGCGATACGGCTTAATCCTATTTACGCCTCCAACGCGCATTTTTCATTGCTTGACTCGCTTTTAAGGTCAACGCATCCCGCCCAGGCCGAGTTTCGCGCGCAATTTGAAAGCTATTTAGACAGAGTGGGGCTTCACGGGATGTCTTTCAGTGATTTTATCCGCCGCCCGGAAAAAATGAATATAGTTTTTTTCCCGCGTATTTTACAGCCCGCGGGCGATACTTTTAATTCCAGTTTTATTTTTGCCGGCCCCTGCCTGGACAAAGAAAGGGCTGAGTCCGCCTGGAAACGCCCTCCCGGCGGCCGGCCCCTGCTGCTGGTTTCTCTCGGCACGCTGTTTAATGAGTGGCCGGAATTCTTCCGTATGTGTGTTAAGGCGTTTTCGGGGTCTGCCTGGAACGTAATAATGGCTTACGGAAAAAATTTGCGCCGCGCTGAACTGGGGCGCCTGCCGGCTAATATAGCGGCGTGCCGTTATGTGCCGCAGCTTCGGATACTGGCGGATTGCGACGCGTTTATCTCCCATGGGGGCATGAACAGCACAATTGAAGCTTTGTATTACGGAAGACCGATGGTGGTAATTCCGCAGATGTATGAGCAACGTTTTATAGCCCGCAGACTGGAGGAACTTGGGCTTGCCATAAGCTTGTCCCGCGGCGAAGTTACTTCAAAAAAACTGCGCGAGTGTGTGCGGCGGGCTGTGGAAAACAGGCCTATGCGGGAGCGGATTAATAAGATGCGTCTTAAATTAAAAGGATCCGGAGGGGCGCGGAAGGCGGCCCTTGAAATAGAAAAATTCCTGCGGGATTACCGCGCGTAACTCCATCCCGACCATGCCGTACCGCGGCACTGGATACAAGCGAACGGCGGATTTTTGAAAATGTTATAATAGACGGCACATGACCATGGACAAACCTATAAGCGTGATAATTCCGGTGCATAATGCGCCAAAAGAGCTTAAAGCCTGCATCGCCTCTCTTGAGGCTACGGCGCGGGGAATTTATGAGCTCATACTTGTGGACAACGCTTCCAGTCCGGCGACGCGCCGTTATATAGCCTCCATAAAAAGCGCGAAAAAGATCCGCAATTCCTCCAACCTTGGTTTTGCAAAGGCCGTTAATCAGGGCATAAAAAAAGCATCCGGCCGCTACGTGGCGATAGTCAACAGCGATATTGTATTTTTCCCCGGCGGTCTGCAGGGGTTGGCGGCCTGCCTTGACATGAACCCTTCAGCCGGCGCCGTGGGGCCATTCACAAACCGTACCTCGGGCATACAGATTATGGACATACGGAACAGGAAACCGCTGCATCCTGGAAAATTGAAAATATATTCCCAGGCATTGCGCCTTAAATTCGCGGATTTATCACAGGAAGTACATCGTCTGACGGGTTTTTGCCTGATGCTGCGCCGCCAGGCCTGTGAAAGCGTGGGGCTTCTGGACGAGCGTTTCGGTATCGGCTGTTACGAAGATCTTGATTATTGCCTGCGCCTTCGCCAGGCCGGCTGGAAACTGAGGGTCGCGCGGGATGTTTTGGTCTGGCACCGCGAGCATTCCAGCTTCAAGAGCCGCGGTGATCTTCACGCCCTGGTGCTTAAAAACCGGGAAGTATTCGTGGATAAATGGTGCCGCAAGGCTTTGGAATTCCTGGACGAAATAGACTCAAACCTTAAAACACCGGCGCCGCGCTTCCGCCGCCGGAAGCGCCGTTTATGCAGGAAGCGGTAGCTCCCGCCGCCCCGTGCAGGATTTTTCCTGTAGTGGGGCATTCCATGTCGTTTCTGATGGAGCCGGGTGACCAGGCTGTAATTGAATTTTGTCCTGCCGAAAGCCTTGCCCCCGGCGATATAGCGGTACTGCTCAGGTGGGGGAAAAAAAACAGCGTCAGTTATACTACTCACCGTGTTATCCTGAATTTACCTTTCAGGGGCCGCCGGCTGCTGCTTACCAAGGGTGACGTTAATATTGTTCCGGACCTGCCTCTTTTTTCTTCTCAGGCGGTGGGCAGGGTAGCGGGCATTTTCAAGCGGGGGACTCTCTACGCTCCCGATACTTCTTTCTGGTTCCTGAAATCACTTTATTCCCTCTGCGCCTACCATCTTTTGTGGGGGGCTTTGTTTTTAGCGGCAAAATTATTCGCGCTTTTCTGCCTTATAACCCCGGCCTTCCTGCTTTGCCTGAAAAATTCCCTTTACCGGCGCTGGGAAGCGGATTTATATCCTTCGCTGGCTGGCTACCTGGCTTTGCCTGTTTATGGGGGGATGAAGATTCTTGCCCCGCTCAAAATTCCGCCGGCAGCCGTAAAAAGCGGAATAATCAATTCTGATGAGACCTGGGAGGGAATGATTACCGTGCAGAGTTATCTCCAGGTAGCCCCAGGGGCGTCGGTGACGGTTTTGCCCGGCACGGAAATAATTTTTGAGCGGGGACTGGATTGGACTTTGCCTCTGCTGCGCGGAGGAAATTACGGTATACTTAACGAAATGAACAGTTCGCACGCCAGGATACAGGTATACGGCAGCTTTCGGGCGCTGGGTTCGGCGGACAAACCGGTTATTTTTCACGGACCGTCCATGGGGGGGGTTTACGCGCTTGGCAGCGGGGAGTTGTGTCTGGAACATTTCCGGGTTCTCGGGGGCAGGATGTGCGCCGTAGGCGCGGCGGACAGGGCGCATCTTGAATGCCGGCACGGGTATTTTTCCGCTTGCGAACGTGGAGCGCTTCTAAGCGGAACCGCGTCAGGGTTTATGACAGGCTGTGTTTTTGACGGCGGAAAGGGCCCCTCGTTGCGATGTGTGGACAGTTCCAGTCTGGTTATATCGGCGTCAGAAGTTTTCAGCGCCACGGGCAACGCGGTGGAAATTTCAAATGAGGCGCGGGCAAGTTTATCCGGTCTATACGTGCGCGGCTGCGCTCGCGGAGTTTCTGTTTCCGGTTCGGCGCGGCTCCAGGCTAAAAACTGCCGGTTTAAAAAGAATAAAGGGCCTTCGGCTGAAATTTCAGGCCGGGCCCGCTGCGACTTTTCCGGTTTCACCTCAGCCGGAGCCGCGGGTAACGCTCTGGAAATTTTAAATGAGGCGCGGGTGAGTTTATCCGGCATGTCCGCGCGCGGCTGCTCCCGCGGGGTCTGGGTTGCCGGTTCGGCTCGGCTCACAGCCAAAGACTGTCGGTTTGAGGATAATAAAGGGCCTTCGGCTGAAATTTCAGGCCGGGCCCGCTGCGACTTTTCCGGTTTCACCTCAGCCGGAACTCCGGCGGGCATAGTGGTGAGAGATATGGCCGGCCTGTGCCTGGCCTCCGGCACGGTGCGAAGCGCCGGACAGCCGGCGCTGTCCGCCTCCGGCTCTGCGCGCCTGGCTATTTCCGGCGTTTCTTTTTTTTCCGCCGGCAATGCGGTTTACGTCTGTGGTAACGGCATGCTGGACATGGCGGATTGCGGCGCGGTTTCAGAAAAAGGGTATGCGATCAGTCTGGAGCTGTCCGCGGTTCAACTGCGCCGCGTAAGCGCCGCCGGGGCTGGCGGGATCTTCATAAAGGAAGCCCGTAGTGCAATAATGGAAGATCTGCAAATAAGCGCGCGCAACTACGGCATTGTCTCCGCCGCGGACGAGCTGGAAATAAGAGGCTTAATAGTATCCGGGGAGGCTAAAGGCGGCCTTGTTTTAAACCGCGGGCGCAACAACTTGGCTGATCTTTCCGTGCGCGGCTGCGCGCGCGGGGTTTGGGTCTCCGGTTCGGCGCGGCTTACAGCCAAAGACTGTAATTTCAGGGAAAATGCCTGCGGTATGTATGTTGCAGGCAAGGCTTTCTCAGGTTTAAATTCCTGCCGGTTTGAGGACAATAGGGGGCCTTCGTTTGAAATATCAGCAGGCGCCCGCGGTAGTTTTTCCGGCTGCGTTTTTACGGGCGGAAAAGGCCCCGCGCTGCGGTGCCGGGATAATTCCAGCCTGGACATATCGGCGACGGAAGTGTTTGCGGCCGCGGGCAGCGCGCTGGAAATTTTAAATGAGGCGCGGGTAAATTTATCCGGTATGTCCGCGCGCGGCTGCGCCCGCGGGGCCTGGGTCGCCGGTTCGGCGCGGCTTACAGCCAAAGACTGTAATTTCAGGGAAAATGCCTGCGGCATGTATGTTGCAGGCAAAGCTTTTGCGGGTTTAAATTCCTGCCGGTTTGAGGACAATAAAGGGCTTTCGGTTGAAATATCAGCCGGCGCCCGCGGCATTTTTTCCGGCTGCGTTTTCACCGGCGGAAAAGGCCCCGCATTGAAGTGCGTGGACAATTCCGTCCTGGTCATATCCGCGTCGGAAGTTGTCGCTGTCGCGGGCGACGCGGTAAAACTTTTAGATAAGGCGCGGGTGAGTTTATCCGGCATGTCCGTGCGCGGCTGCGCCCGCGGGGTCTGGGTCGCGGGTTCGGCGCGGCTTACAGCCAAAGACTGCCGGTTTGAGGACAATAAAGGGCCTTCGGCTGAAATTCTAGGCCGGGCCGGCGGCGGCTTTTACGGTTGCGTCTTTACCGGCGGAAAAGGCCCCGTGTTGAAGTGTGTGGACAATTCCAGACTGGTCATATCAGCTTCGGGAGTCTTCGCGTCCGCGGGCAACGCTCTGGAAATTTCAAATGCGGCGCGGGTGAGTTTATCAGGTATTTCCGTGCGCGGCTGCGCCCGCGGGGTCTGGGTCGCCGGTTCGGCGCGGCTCACAGCCAAAGACTGCCGGTTTGAGGACAACAAAGGGCCTTCGGCTGAAATTTCAGGCCTGGCCAGCGGTAATTTTTCCGGTTTTATCTCGGTTGGAGTCCCTGCCGGCATAGTTGTAAGAGGTAAGTCCCGCCTGCGCCTGGTCTCCAGCTCGGTGCGAAGCGCAGAGCAACCGGCTTTGTCCGTCTCCGGCTCGGCCCGACTGTCAGTTTCCGGAACCTCTTTTTTCTCAGTCGGCGACGCGGTTTTCGCAGGCGGGCGCGGCATATTGGGCATGGCGGATTCAAGCGCGGTTTCCGAAAAAGGGTTCGCTATTAATCTGGGCGTATCTTCGGCTGAACTGCGCCGCGTAAGCGCCTCCGGGGTTATAGGAATTTTTATAAGGAAGGTACGGCTTGTAAAAATAGAAAACGTGCGAGTGAACGCCCGCAAGTACGCTATCGTTTCCTCCGCGAACAACGGGCGCGACGCCGTGGTAAACGCCGAAGCGTATGCCGCCCCGAATCCGGGGCTTTCAGGCCCGGCCTCGGCCAGAGGGCTGTATATAAAAAATGTTTTATTTAACGGCCATCCCTGGACTCCTCCGCTAAAACCGGGGCCGCGGAAGCGCTCTTTATTGTTCCGGTTTGCCGCCGCTACATATGCCATGCCGGTATTCTCGCAACTTTACCGCCGCGTTTATCTTATTGGTCCGGCCGTGGCCAGGCTGCTTCTTCCAAGCGCCGGGATGAAAAGCCTGTATCTCTACAGGGGCATGACCGGAAGCGGCTGGGTGCCGGCCTTAAGCGATATGGACCTCGCCTGCTTATTGCGTACCTTGCTTCCCGGCGAAGACTGGCGTCTTTACTGCGCTCTCAAACGCAGGCAGCGCGCGCTAAAGGCCCTGCTCCCTTATACAGGGGAAATAATGGCCGCCCGGGATGACGAATTCCTGGAATTTATGTCCGTATGGGGGATAAAAGGCAGGGAATTTTATTCTTCCTCAAAACTCCTGTACGGAACAGAGCTGCCCCGCCGCCCCTCCTCGGGTAACGGGGAGAATGCCGACCTGACCGAGGCTTTTTACGCGTACACTATTTTGGCCTGTCATTTTTTTTCAGCGTATCAGCCGATCCCTTTTGTAAGGCGCAACTGCCTGAAGAATTATATGGACGTAACGCGTTACCTGGATACAAAGTCGCCGCTGCGCGATTCACGACGCGAGTACGCTCTGGCGGCAGGCATCTGTCTTGATGATTTCGCCTCCTATCCTAAAAAAGAGGCGGCGTTCCGGGCTTTCTCGGCGCTCCATGCCGCGGCCATGGAGCGGTTGCCGGAGATGGCGCGTCCGGCCACAGACCGTCTTGCCGACGCGTCTGCTTCGCTTAACAATAGCTTCGCAGGACCGCGTCCCTTCGAAGCCTTGGCGAAGGAGGACGCGTCCGCGGACAGCCGGCGGCCCGGCCATACCGATTTTGAAAAAATCTGCCGGGTTCTTGCCCGGACTTGCGGGGAAGAGGCGGGATTTGTATGGGACTCTCTGTACCGGTTTTATATCATTATACCTGACGCGCTCGCGGGGGACCGAGCCGTTTTTAACAGGGTGGCTTCGGCTGTCATCCGGGCCGGCCGTAGCAGCGAATTTCTGGCTCAGGCGTCCGTGCTGATAAGCGCGGGCGCTTTTGAATTACTTTCCTTTACCGCCTATCTCAACAATCCTCTTTTTTGGCTGGATTTGGCCGGCTGCTGCCGTGAGGGAGGAGGAGGCGAGCCGAATGGCGGCCACAACGGAGGCATTTATCGCTACGGATTTACACCCTCTTACCGCCGCCCATCGGAAGACTTTACGCGGGAAATGAAGGCTCTGGCGCTGAAACATTTCGCCGCTACCTGGCGCAGCCTCTGGGAAAAGATGCCCCTTCATTATTTTTATTCTCGCGCAGCCGGGCTGCGCCTGCTTCTTGAAAAAGGGAATTCCCCGGCTTTTTCCGACATTCTGACACTTTCTTCAGTTTTCCAAGAAACTTATGGCCCGAATATTCCCGGCTGGAAAGAGTTTTATTCGCGCGGGTTCGGGCGGGAAAATTACGAATTCATAGCCGTCCAGGTTGAAGCGGCGCGGGAAAAGAATGTCTGAGCCTGAAATAAGCGTAATAATAATAACCCGCAATCGCCCTGAAATGCTTAGCGACTGTCTAGGCAGCGTGACGGCGGCGCTGCCGGAAAATATTGAGGTCCTGGCCGGGGTAAATGGTCCGGATGAACGCGCTTTTGAAGTTATAGCCCGATTCCCCGGAGTGCGGGCTGTTCCGCTGCCGGGGATCTGCCGCGGGGAAGCCAGAAATGCCCTGGCTGCCGGCGCGCGCGGGCGCTGGCTCTGCTTTCTTGACGACGACACGGTGCTGCCGGAAAATTATTTTTTAAGGCTTTCGGCGCTGATTTCGCGGCATAGCGACGCGGCGGTTTTCGGGGGGGGGCAGACACTTTCTACCGCCGCGCTCAGTTTTGAAAAAGCGGTTTACGCTTTGCTTGGGTCCCCCTGGGGAGGAGGACCTTTCACTGAAAGATTTTCTCCGGTTTCGGGCACGCGCGCCGCCGGGCCTGAAAAATTAATTCTGTGCAACCTTACCATGGACAGATTATTTCTGGAAGCGCACGGGCTTGCTTTTGAGGGACACCTTACCAGCGCCGAAGAGAACCTCCTGCTTAACCGCATGGCGGCCGCCGGCGCGGAAATGATTTTAAGCGGAGACCTGAATCTTGTGCACAGACGGCGTAATAATCCGGCGCAGTTCGCGCGCCAGGTTTTCAGTTCTGGGAGGGGAAGAGCTCAAATAACTGCGCTGAGTCCGAAGGGGTTCGCGCCTTTCACCCTGCTGCCGCCCCTGGCATTTGCCTCCGCTCTGGCCGCCGCTTTATTTATGCCGTATTTTTTTGCAATCATGGCCGCAATTTACCTGACCGCGTCGTTTATTTTTGCTTTTAGTCTGAATGCGGAAACCGCCGTTAAGCGCAGGGTACTGGCGCTTTTCCCCGTACTGCACGCGGCTTACGCCTGTGGGTGGTTCTTTGGCGCGCTTGAGGGCATGGCTGGAAAGATCTTCAGCAGGCCGCGTCCCTGGCGCTGCGGCTGCCCAAAAAGCCTCTGAGGGTAGTAAGGTGCCGGGCCAAGGTATATATGTTGCTCAACGTTCAAAACAATATCGCGCGGGAAACTGCCGGCTGGGTATGTTGCGGCCTCTCCCGGCTGCCGTGCAGGACTTTATGAATATAACTGTTTTTGATGAACACCATGAAGTTTTTTTATTTTGGGAGGAAAGTATTGCTTCGGGTAAATTACACAAGGGTTCTACGCTTTTACATGTGGATGGGCATGCAGATCTGGCCGCGCCCTGGGTTCAGGATTCGGTATATTCGCCGAACGTGCGCAGATTCGTGCGAACCCAATTGAATATCGGGAACTTTATTCTTCCCGCGGTACTGCGGGGGATATTCAACCAGGTGATTTTTCTGGACCGCGCCAGAGCCCCCCGGAAGAAAGAAAAACATAATATCGGGACTTTATACGGGAGTGGACGCTGGATAAACATGGATTTCCCGAAAGACAGGCTTTCCGCCAGTCTTTATCCGGACGCAAAAGAATGGCAATACACAATAATCGGAGACGCCTCGGATATAAAAGCACAAGACTTCACGCTGGATATCGACCTGGATTATTTTTATGGTTACTATTCTCCCCGGCCTCAGTATGAGATATGCCTGAGTGACAGGCAGCTTAAGCATGTAAAAAAAATGTTTTTGTCCGATGATAAATATAAAATAAGTCTTAACAAGTTCGCCGTTGAAAAGCGGACTTTGAGGGCGAAAACGCTTAGAGGGCTTGAAGATGTAATTTGTAATAGTTCCAGGGAATGGATCGAATGTGCCATTAAATATTTTACTGACTCATTAAAGGTCAAACCGGCAAGCGCTTCAATCTGCCGCTCTGTAAAGAGCGGCTATACTCCCGCAAAGCATGCTCAATATGCGGAAGAAACACTGATTAAATATTTGAAGGGCCACAAAGGCATGGATTATTCCGATATCGTTTCCGCTTTTGAGGTTTATCCTTTTATAACCCGCGTGGGTGATATAATTTACAACCCGTTACTGAATAAAAAGATGGAACTGGAAAGAGATAACCGGTTTATATGGGATGGAATTGCGCGGGGAAAAAACTTGCGCCAGATATTCAAGGATATGTTCAGCCGTTGCGAAGGCGAACGTAAAAGCCTTGAGAAAGAAGTTCTTAAGTTTATTTTTTATTTAAAAGGAAATTTTTTTATAAAATAGCTAAGGATTTACTATTTTTTTGAAGCGCAAAATTTATTTTTGTGGCATGGGGCCGCGCCTCCTGCGGCGCGCCGGCTCAGAAAAATTTTAATGGCCGCGGCATTGGCTGCGGGGTCAGGACCGGTTTCAAATATCCATTGTTCTCCGCCCTTTAAAAGCGCCTGGGCGGCCTTTAATCGTAAGCCCAGTATGCGGGTTTTGCGCGCCAGATCCGCGCCGTTAAAGCGCAGGAAGTATTCAGCCATCTGAGGCACGCCCCATCCCAGCGCCAGAGACTTAAGTAATTCCGCCCAGGCAGCCGGTTTTGACATTTTTTTAAAACCGGGTCTTGAGCTTTTGCGCAGGATGAAGAAAAGCGCGCCGTTGCATGGCCGTGAAACTTCCCAGCCGCAGAGGCTGTGGTCTAAAAGAAACTTTTCCCGGTAATACCGGCGGCGAAACGAGCGCAGGCTCCGGTAGGCGGTGAGATGCGGGTTATCCGCTGCAAGGCCGAAGCGCAGAGGAAAAGGATACACTGTGCCGTCCGGCCCGATAAGCGGGGTGTCGTCTGAAATCAGTGAAAAAGCGGGATCTTTCAGAAGCTCCAATAAGAGCGTGGTTTTACCGGTTCCCTGGCTGCCGCAAAAAAGCAAGGGGTGATTTTGGAAAGCCGCCGCTCCCGCATGCAGGCGGTGCAGGCCTTTCAGGTCCAGGGCTTCACCGGCGCGTGAAAGTATCAGCAGATAAGAAAGTTCCCGCGCCAGATCAGGGTTAAGCGTTTTTAATTCAAAGAGACCGGCTGCGTAGTCGCAAAGGCAGGACGCTCCCTGCGGGTAGTTCACAAGCCGCCTGCCGTCGGGTCTGCGGTAAACCTGCCACTTGCCGCAGCCGAAACTGAACCGCGTCCCCTGTGTGTTTTCCGGCGGGCGAGTGAGAACCGTTACTCCGATTGCGGCTCCGGATTGCGTTGCCTGGAAAAAATCAAAATCCCGCGCTGTTTCTTCAATCAGGCCGCCTGCCCCGCTTATGAGCAGTCGTACGCCGTACATATCCAGGGTAAGTTCTTTAAGAAGCGGACTCATTTAGTTAATCGGGCGGTGTCTTTTCAGCGGCCTTTTATTTAAAAGCGAATCCAGGGTCCGAAAGTAATTTTCAGGAGTGTCGGTGCGCAGAACTTCGGCGTCCGGAGGCAGGTCGCATATAAATTCCGTGAGCATGGCGCGTGGAGCTATTTCCACAAAAGTCGTCACTCCGTCCGCTATCATTCTATTAAGGGATTCCTGCCAAAGTACCGGTCTGCTAAGCATTGAGGCCAGTTTGTGTTTTATCGCGGCAGGAGCCGTTTCCGGGTTTCCATCCAGATTCATGTAAAGCGGCGCCGTCGGAGAGTGGAAGGCAATATCGGTGAAAAAATTTCTTGTCCAATCCACCAGGTGGGCGGAAAGCGAGGTATGAAGCGCGCCTAATATTCCCCCTGATATTTTAATCTTATGGTTAAAAGGTGTCAGCCGGCATTTCAGCATGTTGGCCCCTTCGTTGCGCAGACCCAGCACACCCTTGCGAAGCCTGTCAAAAAAAATTGACATTTCGCAGATTTGTCCGCTTTTCGCCATCCCGGCGGACACACCCTTCAGTTCCACCCGGGACAAACCGTATATAGTGGCTGCGCGTGCGCGTGGATTTTTAAAGCAGTCCTGCAGGTATGGCAGCGTTACGGTTTGGAACATTGAAAAACACTCCGGCACGCCGAATACTTTCGCGAAAACGGCCGCGCTGAATTCCCCCAGGGAGTTGCCAGCCACTACGTCCGGTTTTATTCCCGCTTCTGAAAGCGAGCGCGCCACGGCAAGGGAAAGCGCCACAATAACTTCCATGCTGTGGAGCGTGCTTGACGGCGAACCTGCCTTAGGTAAAAGAAGTTTATTCGGAGCTTTCATGGCGCTGGCCAGGTTATAGCCCAGGGTTTTATTTATGACCTGTAGATTTTTCTCCACCTCTGGAAAAGCCCTTCTAACTCTCCTGCCCATATCCAAATACTGGGAACTGCAACTGGAGAATATGAAAGCTATTTTCGTCCGGTCCGGCTTCATTTTCCTTCCTTTTACTGTCGCCATGTTATAATTCTAGCACAAAAAATCAGAGATGTTTTGCGTGGCGGCTAAAAAAGAATGATACGGGACGATGTGGTGTATCCCCGCAAAAGCGGCTAATATCAGCGCTTATCTATGAATGATGTTTTTTTTCGCTGGTTGGAGGAAAATTTCAGTTTCTCTATCAATTCCGGTTGCGTCCGGGTGATTTTAGGGCTTACCTTCAAGGCGCCTTTCAGTTTTTCTTTCACTTCTGCTATCGTAAGCGCCGGGTCAAGCGCTATCAATATTTCCACATTGTCGGAAAGATCAGGGTTAGCAGTCGCTATTATCACATAGTTGAGCACGCCGGTGAGTCTTTCCAGGACATCAATGATGGTCCGGGGATAAATGGTGGTTCCTTTAAGCTTAAGCTTTTGTTGTTTTCTGGCGATTATGGGGCCAAGCCGCAGCGTCCGCAACCCGCATTTGCATTTTCCGGCAAGTGTAAAAGAAATGTCTCCGGTCTTATACCTGATTAAAGGCATGCCGTTTATCCCGAAGGTGGTGGCCACGATCTCGCCTTCTTTTCCGTGGCCCAGCGCATGCCCGGAGTCATCCACGATTTCTACATGTAAAAGCTCCGGATGCAGGTGTCCGCCTTTTCCCGCCGCGCATTCACAAAAAGATATCGCCAATTCGGTAATGCCATAGGTTGAGTAGATGGCGCTTTTCCAGTATCGCGCAAGTTTTAATCCCGTCGCGTTCAACGATAAATCTTTGTTTCGGACAGGTTCACCTATACATATCAACTTTTGCAATCGCAGGGATTCCACGGATATCCCGCTCTTGCGGGCATATTCGCAGACATGCAGCAGGTATGAAGGCACGCCTACTATCGCCGTAGCCTTGGCGTCCGAAGCAAGACGCAGAAGCATCTCCGGAGAAGCAGGCCCCACTCTTAGTATTGTGGCGCCTAATTTTGACAAACCCAGGAAGTATGCAAGCCCGGCAATAAAGCATTTGTCCATGGTTACGGCAAGAATCACCGTGTCATTTCGGGTAAGCCCCGCTGCAGTGAAGGATAGATATTCGTTAAAGGCAAGGCGCTGAAGATCGGTTTCTGTGAGCTTAACCATAAGCGGTTTCCCGGTCGTCCCGCTGGTGGTGGATACATCAACGATCCGGGAGCTATCAATGCAGAGAAAAGATTGCGGCGCAAAAGATAGAGCGTCTTTTGTGGTAAAGGGGAACAGGGCGATATCACTGATGTCCGCCACATCGCGGATATCCAGAGAGGCTAGCTTTTGGCGGTAATAAGGAGAATTTGTTTTGCAATAGCCCACTATTTCCTTAAAACGCTGTGTCTGGAGTTTTGCGATGGATGCCGGGGTAAGAGATTTTTCGTCAATCATGTGAAACCTGTCCATAATCGTCCTGTTTAAATAATCCGCCTGGGATTCCTCCAGCAAATCGGATCTGCCGCCAGATAGTCGCCGCAGATGTGATATGCCAGGCCCCGGCATCCGTAGCATTCATCGCGATAAGAACACTTCCGGCAGGCACCCTTAATTTTACCTTTTAAATGCCGCAGGCTTTTAAGCACATCGGATGCGGAGACTATATCTTTTAGCGCGTCATGCCGCACATTGCCGATAGATATGTTAACTCCGACACAAGGGCGGACATATCCGTTGGATGTCACCACCAGGTTGTAAAAATGCCTGTTACAGGAGAGGCCCGCAATGGGTGGGTGGGGATGCCATGTGAAATTATATTTTTTTTCGTCAATCTCCAGCAGGGTTTTGAAAAGAACGCGGAGTTCTTTTGAGCTGACATTCAGGTCATGATGATTACGCGCTCTCCCCTGGAAGGTGATTGTTTCAAAGTAGGGCATTATCCTGCGTTCCCGCGCCCATTGCCAGAGTGACGGGAGTTCTTTGATGTTTTGCCTGCAGATAATGGTTTCAATGCCCAACGGCAGTTTTGCGGATGGATACCCGGCGTTAAAAAGATGCCGCATTCCTTTCTGAATTTTTTCAAAGGAACCCTTGAGCCCGGCCAGGTGGTCCTGGATATGGGGGGTCCTGCTGTTGCATTTTACAATAACCGCAAATCCACTATTTTTCAGAAGAGCCGCAGTTTCCCCGGTTATCAGCGTTCCGTTCGTGAATAAATTTTTTTTAACCGGCTTTGTCCCGATATATTTGATAATAGCGGATATGTCCTTGTGAGCCAGCGGCTCACCTCCCCCTATCACGCTGATAACCTTAGCGCCCATGGCTATTGCCTGATTGATAACGTTTATAATTTCCGGCGTGCTTAATTCGCCATGCCTTGGTTTGCCGGCGCTTGCGTAACAATAGACACAACGCAGGTTGCATACAAGGCTTGTTTCAAGATCAAGCGAAAGGATCTTGTTTTGGCTAATGGCGGCGGCAATCTCTTTGCGGCTGAAATCGAGGCCATATACTTTTTCCGGCTGGCGTAAACTGGAGTTGATTATATGTCCTCCCTAATATCGCTGCTTTGGATTTGATTTAATAACGGGTTCGCTTTGGATTTGCAAGGGACATGAACGGTTATTGCTCATTCCTTCTGTGTCCGACGCTTCCAGGCGCCCCAAAAAAAATGCAAAAACAAACTCATGATATTATTATAATACAAATGAATCGTCCGCTGGGTCAGCAGATACGGTTGGATGGTTGTTGGCTTAAGACACTTGCGTGTTTAAAGAAGGGGGTAATTTCAGCGGTTGTTTTATCGTACCGGATCATCATCCGCACCGGCAACCTTGGTTATTTTGCCGTGCTGTTTTATTTTTGGCTTTTGGTATTTCTTATCCTTCTGGTCTTTTTTATCCGGCTTTTTCACAAGTGCCCCCTTATTACGGCGGGATTGAGCCCGCCTTCAGGAACCAGTGGTTTCCAGGAAAAAATCGCTTTCTACGTGTCTAATAGCCGCCAGCCTATTCCCTTACTATAATTCCGGCAACTGTGGTTATTTTGCCGTGTTGTTTTATTTTTGGCTTTTGATATTTCTTATTCTTCTGGTCTTTTTTATCCGGCTTTTTCATAGTGCCCCCTCATTGCGCGCGGTTGAGGCCGCCCGATCGCAAAGCATTTCAGTGTTTTACCGTTAAGCCCAGTTCCGAGACGGCCTTCAGAAACCCGCAGGTGTCTTCAGCGGCCTGCTCCGTGGAAAGTTTATACTCCGCCGCCAGCGCCCTGGCTATTTTCTCTAACGGCTTACCTTCCACAAGGAGTTCCCAGATAAGGGTCCCTGTCTGGTTTACTGAATAATAAACCGAGGTCTCCAAATTTAATATCACGGCCTCATTATTAACCTTGCGCCAGGTCACAGTTGGGCTGATTTCTGTTTTTTCGCCCTGATGTCCCATTGTGAATATAGTATAACACAAAATATAAAACCGGGCAAGCCCTAGAATTATCCAATGCAAGATGATGGTGAAAATATCCCCATTTCCAACGCAACATGATGGTGAAATTGGCGCAATCTTGAAAAAGCGTTGGATTCCGTCCATAATCTGTAGCTATGACCATGGACATG
>Ga0209211_10001070_pt1 | contig 53990 bp, 60 predicted proteins | sample RifGroA2_FD_183992 | JGI IMG/M metagenome (GOLD analysis project Ga0209211, IMG submission 183992) | Groundwater microbial communities from Rifle, Colorado, USA - Groundwater A2 (SPAdes) (version 2) | ecosystem: Environmental > Aquatic > Deep subsurface > Groundwater | place: Rifle, Colorado... | reverse complement strand
AATGGTCCAAACGCCGGAAACGAAAGATCCACCGCCATTGTCTGAGACGTAACTCAGGCCAGCTGGTATTGCGTCAGCCACGGTTACACCGCTGGCATTGGCGGGCCCTTTATTTATTAGGTTAAGCGTAAATTTAATGTTGTCGCCAACTTGCGGTGCTTGATTATCAACGGTTTTGGTCAGTTCCAGATCAATCGGTTTAGGTTGTTCAGGCGCCGGCGGTTCTGGTTCGGTCCAAATAATTCCAGAAGTCGGACAGACAAAAGCTGAATTATGGCGTTCTTGCAGGGCCGAGAATTTAACATTTGCCATCATCAGGTCAGTTTGAGTGAGGTTATCAATGTTCCCAGCGTTACCATCACAAGTAAATTCACCGTTAGTTGATTGTTTGATCTCGCCAAAACACCAAAATTTGGCGATGTGGTAAGTTTTATTGCCAGCCATCGGCTCCCCATCAACATCGCCTAAATAATTTTTTTGTGAATCAGCCAATGGCCAGGCTGTGCTCAAAACATCTTTAACTTTGCCTTGGGTAATAATTGTTTCATTAGCTTGATGGATATTGTCGCCGTTAGGATCAGACCAAAAAACAATGTTTACGGCTCTGCTTAGTTCGCCATCAAACAAATTATTGGGATCATCTGGCGTATCGCCGGCTTTGATTTCCGGGCGCAGGGTGATGTTATCATCATCCTTGGTGATGGCCATGGCCAGGCAGGCCCAGGCTGGGTTGTCGTTTACTATCAGGCTGATCGTATCTTCGCCATAGTCGCCGGGCTTGAGGTCGTGGAAATCGAAAAAGAAGTCGCCGGTTTTTAGATTTTTTGTTTGCCAGCTGGTGCCTGGATTTAAGACGCCGTTATAATAACTTTCGTTATCAATTTTTAGATCAATGGTGCCGGCGGCAAAAGTGTTGCCAGCGGTGGCTTCGGTGTCCGAGAGAAAGGCATTGGTGAACCAGATTGCTCCGGCGGTAATTGCCGCGATCAGGCTCAAACTAAGAATGATTTTTTTCATGGGCGCGCGTTGCTATTATAATCTTGGCTCGGCCATGGTTATAATAGCAGTCATTTAAATTTGTTTAAAATAGTCAAGATAAAAAAAAGAAGGAAACAGTTCCTCCTTTAACTCCTATTATGATACCAGCTCCACTGGCGGCGTCAAGGTTGGTGGGTGCAAAAAAAACGGTACTGTTGTGTGAAGACACGAACAGTACCGAAGGTGAAATGAAAGGGGGGAGGGGATTACTCGGTTTTAATAAACTCAGTGAGTAACGTGGTGTCGCCTTTTAAATATTCTGCGAAGATTTCACTTTGGATCAAAAGATCCAGTAAAACGATTTTTGTCGTTAGGCAGGTGGGATCTTTATCAAGATCAGTGTTCCACCGACCCATCAGTTCCTTGGAAAAAAATTTCCAAGTAAAAATGCCCATGCCGAGGGCGTTAATCGTGGACAGTAGCTGTCTCCCTTCAGGTGGCTGATTTTTAAAAACGACGATGTCGTTATGCGCTTCCCTTGTAAAGCGGTGGAGTAGGACGAGCCAGAGTCCTGGCGGGAGTTTAACCCGAGATTCGATAAAAATTTGATTTTGGCTCGGGTAATAGAAGACAATTTGCAAGTGCAGTTTTCCTTGAACTGACTCTAGTTTTCCGCCCATCGTAGCGGCGGTTATTAGCGAGGCTTCGGCTATGGTTGTCAATCGCTTGTTTTCAATCAAGGTAAAATAGTTATTGTTTATCGAGTGTTCCCCGATAACTATTTTATATTGTTGACTTTCGCCGGTAACGGCGTTTTGTTGATCCAGACCAGTTGCTAAATGCTTAGCGCGAAATGTTGGGAACCAACCAATATGGCGCGCGCAGACAAACTGGCTGTTTTCTTCTGGGAGATCATTGATGATTCGGAAAATGCTTTTGCTGATTCCTTTATTTTGTTGCTCGAGCGCGTTGTATTTTGCAGACAATGGTGCATTGCTTAAAATTTCGTCAATTTTGTACCAGAAAGTAGGACAGTACTTACCGTCAAAGAATTGTTGCGCTGTAATCAGCTTTGAGGGGTTGATGATTTCGTCTTTCCAGATCTGTTCGAGGATTGCGGCCTCCTCAGGCGAAGGTTGCGAATAAGAATTTGCAACAGTAATAAGTAACATCAGAACACCGATAAACACGGACAATTTTTTAGTCATCATGCGCCTCCTTGAAGGTGTGAATGTGCGTAACTTAGGTTGTCAAATTATGGTTTTGATATTATCATTTTTTAGCTAAAAGTCAAGGAAAATTCAAAAATCCGCTTTTTAGGCGGAGTTGGTAAAAAGTATTGTTGGTGGACCTGAGGAGAGTCGAACTCCTGACCTCCGCAATGCGAATGCGGCGCTCTAGCCAACTGAGCTACAGGCCCGAGGTAAATAAAATTTTAATCACTATTTTTTTTCGGCGTTTTCTTGGATTGCTTTTAGCTTGGTTAAAATTTTTTCCCGATGGCTGGCGATATTATCATTTTTGTCACCTTTGGCTGCCATTAATAAATCGGCCAATTCGCCGCCTAAGGCAAAGAAACCCTTATCAGCAAAAAAAGGCTGATTTTCTATTTGTCCGTTTTCTGGGTCAATAACTTTAAGTATAATATTGCTGTCCCTGTCGGTAATTTTTCTAAGCAGTTCTGTATTAATCTGGTTGAACAGTTCGTCTGATTCAAGTATTTCGATTAATTCCGGAAGCGCGTCTGGTACGAGCGAGATAGCCTTATCTAACTCTTCGTCACTGTACTGGATTTCCGGATGTCTGTTCTCAAAACTTGATTCATTATTTTCTCCCATATTTTTTTGTTTAATTAGATTGCTGTTTTTGGTGGGACGCTAAGCGTCCTGATAACCACGCTTAGCGTGGTGCCGGGAGCGGGACTTTCAGCCAGAGGCTGATCACCCTCTGGGTGAGAACCTGCAAACTTGTGAATTTGGTGCCCCCGAGAGGACTCGAACCTCCATCTCTTTCGAGACATGGTCCTAAACCATGCGTGTATACCAATTTCACCACGGGGGCTGAATCATTTTAGTGGGGGACGCGTGTATGCCAATTTCACCACCCCGGCAAAAGAAAAGCATTATAAATGTAACATTTTGGGCGGTTGATTGTCAATCAAAATCAAATCGTCAATTTATTAAATAAAAAACCAAAATGTTTCCAAGCTATTGAACCACTGCGCTTGGACTAGCCAGCCGAGTTTTTTTATTTTATAATTAAACCGATACCATCAATCACCAAACTTATGCCATTACTATTTTTTTTGTTGCTGATTTTATTTTTGCCGCAGTCATCAATCGCGGCAACGCCAACAATCGTCATCACCGAAATCGCGGCCTCTTTGCCTAGCGCCCAGGAGTGGCTGGAGATTTATAATCCCGGCGTTACATCAGTCAATCTGACTGATTGGCGTTTTGTGGAAGGCGTCACCGCCAGCAAACCAGAAGGCGAGCGGCACAAAATCATTGCTTATCAAGGGGATTTTTCAATCGAAGCCGGGGAATACGCGATAATCGCCAATAACGCGGCTGAGTTCAGAAAATTGCACTCAGATTTTGAAGGCACGATTTTTGATAGTTCATGGAGCTCACTTTCCGAAGACGGTGAATTGATCAAATTGCTGGACACTACCGGATCAACTATCGAAGAGTTTACTTATCAATCAGCCAAAGTCGGAATTCTGGAGCGAATTGATCCATTGCTCGCTGATTACACTGGGGGAAATTGGATTGAGGTCAACGGCCAGGGAACGCCGGGGCGCGCAAATGGACTTGAGCTGGCTGGAGAGGAAGGAGTTGAGAAGATCATGGAAGTCATTCCAAGCGACATTGAACTCAACGAAAAAGAGTCAGAAATTCCAAATTCCAAGTTACAAGTTCCAAACAAATTTCAAATTTTCAATGACCAAATTTCAAAAAATATTGAAGTAGATGGATCCCTACAGGCCGAAGCCGGGGAAGATGTGGCCGCTTTCGTGGGGCAGGAAATTATTTTTGATGGCTCTTTTTCAACTAGCCCGACTGGCGCGTCTATCACATATTTTTGGGATTTTGATGATGATGCGGAGGCAGAGGGGCAGATAGTCAAGCATATATATAGTAAAGAAGGGGACTATTTTGCGCGGCTCGAAGTCAGAAACGCCCGAGAGAGTGATGTTGATAAAGTTCGGGTAGCAGTGGTTGAGGCAGAAGAGGCAGAGCAAAATCAAACTGCCGTTTTGACTTCCAGCGACACGCCCACGTCGGAGCAAACTATTGCCGCCGAAAAATCTGATCTTCTAAGCTTGGCTGATTTAAAAACTTTGCCGACTGATACTAAAGTTACGGTCGCCGGGGTGGTAACGGTTGAGCCGGGAATTTTTAGCAAGATGTATTTTTATTTGAGTTCAGCTGATGGCTTTGCCGGAGCACAGGTCTATGCCTCAGCCAGCGAGTTTCCTGTGTTGCACATTGGCCAGTGGGTGGAAGTCCAAGGTTTAACTTCGCGGTATTATGGCGTGAGCCGGGTTCGGATCAGGAGCAAAAACGACATCACTATTGTTCGCGGCCAAGATCCGCCGACGCCTGTTCCCGTCAACTCGGCAAAAATTACTGATGATTATTTGGGGCGGCTCTTAGTACTCAAGGGCAATATATTAAAGGAAGAGGGGAAGATATTGTTGGAAGATTCGAGCGGTTCCCAACTGCGTCTGGAAATCAAAGAGGCAACCGGCATCAAAAAAGAAGATTTAGCCGAAGGTGATACCTGCCAAATTGCCGGAATTTTGGATAAAACCAGCGGTGGTTTCCGGCTTTTACCGCGATACCCGGGTGATATTGTCAAAATCGCGAGCATCTCCGACATCGCGAGCGCTCAAATTGCAGACACTCAAGAAAATGGAAAAGTGTTAGGCGAGAGCGTTTCCTCCACCGGCGCTTTTGATCAACTCAATTTATCAAGCGCCAGTCCAGTGATGCAGTTGCCGGCCGAAGAAAGCAATCGACCGCAGGTTATTAAATATTTGCTGGTGACTTTAGCTGCAGGGGTGATTGTATTGGCGGGATTAAAGATTAAGACGTGGCGAAAGAGTAACTACCCCTAATTTTCAATTAACAATGGCTTTGTTGAATAAATCATTTTATGGCTCTAGATATGGGTTTTTAGACGGACAAAAAAGAGTAAAAAATAGAGAAATGAGTAAAATGTGGCTTAAAATAAAGGATAAATTGATTCATTTATTCAACAAAGCCATTAACAATTAGCAATTTTCAATAAATTTTCAATGATTCAATTACCAAACAAAAAACCTTATGATTTGGAAGAAAGAACAGCCCAGTTTGCTGAAGGTGTTTTTGCTGTGTTAAATGTTATTAAGAAAAATCCAATGAATTTGCCCATAGTCAGCCAGTTAATTAGATCTGCAACAAGTATTGGAGCCAACTATTGCGAAGCCAACGACGCCAGTTCTAGGAAGGATTTTAGGAACAAGATTTATCTGTGCAAAAAAGAAGCTAACGAAACAAAATATTGGCTACGAATTTTAGCCCAAGCCCAACCCGAGATAAAAGATAAGCTGCGTATTTTATGGCAAGAAGCTCAAGAGTTAAACCAGATATTTCAAAAAATAGTTAATTCCTTAAATGCCAAAAAGTCGGATTTGAAAATTGAGTAATTGGTAATTTATTGGAAATTGAGAATTGAGAATTGGAAATTAAGAAATTCACACTTTGTAATTTCCCCCATTTTACTTTGCCCGTTATAGTGCTATATTAGTATTGATTTCTACTAGATACTTTTATGAATCCAGAAAAATATATCCCTGGTGATATCAATAAAAATCAAGATCAAGCTGGTGATCAAGAAAAGCCAGCTTATTCGGAAAGTCAGAAACCTGAATCGGCCGAGATCGACAAAATTCAACCAGAACCTGACGACGAAAAACAGATTGAATCAATCCGCGAAAGAATTTTTCGGGATGATGGGAAGCGTGGTAAAAGAGAAATTAGTTTGATAGAAGCGCGGCGCTATCCTAAAAACGTCAATCCTGGTCAGGTCCCTGTTAATGAGGGTCAAAAAATTGCAATCAGCCAAGCCGCGAACGACGCCGAGAAAAATTTGCGGCAAAATTATCTGCCTGGCCTGGGCATCATGCCTTCGGCAAATCCAAAAGATAATTTTTACAAGCAAGTTTGGACTCGCGATTTGTCCCAAGGGTCGGGCAGTTATTTTGACCGGGCAAATCCGCAGGCAGTTAAGGATTCTTTGGAAACAGTTTTTAGTCATCAACGCGCGGATGGTGCATTGCCATTTCGGGTAGAGCAGGAGTATATGTTGGTTAAACTTTTTCCCGGATTGCGCTCGCTGGCTCGGCCGGCATTTGTAGTGATTGAAGAATGGATCAGAAGGCGAAAGGAACGGCCAGTCTACGAAGGCCAGGATTTTTCCAGTTCCGAAGATACTATTCCGGCGGCATTAATTTCTGCCGGAGAATTTTTTTTAACGTCCCAAGAGGGTCAGAATTTTGGGCAGGAAAATTACGAGAAAATAAAAAAAGCCGCGGAATTTTTTGGACAGCGGGCAGATCAAGAAGATGGGTTAATTGAGGTTAGGGCTAAGAATCCAGACTGGGCAGACAGTATTATTCGCGGCGGTAAAATTGGTACGATCAATATTTGGTGGGCGCGGTCGCTCCGGCTCCTAAGTTTTATGGCGCAGGAGCTGGGGTTTAAAGAAGATGCGGCGCAATATCGCGGGCAGTTTGAAACAGTAAAAAAAAGTATTATCGAAAAATTATATAATCAGGAAGAAGGTTATTTTCGCGCCTCAGCTGGGGAGGATCGGATCGACGCCGCGGCCTCGGTGTTTGGGGCGCTGTATTTATTGGAGCCAACGGAAGCGGTCAAAGTCGAGGAAACTTTAAAGCAACGGCTGATGACTAATTCCGGCTTAAAAAATTTTGACCCGCCATATCCCTCAGAACAGATCATGTGGCCGCACAAGTTAATTAATTTACCGGGCTATCATAATGAATATGTTTGGCCCTGGGTAACTTGCCAGAATATAGAGGTAAAAATAAAAATTGCCACGTCGCATCCGGACGAGGCAGTGCGCGGGCAATATAAAGAAGAAGCAGTGGCGGATCTGGCCAATATGGCGCAAATGTTTAACGAAGCTGGCGGCGCCTACGAAATTTTTGATCCAGAAACGCGCCGTCCGCCAAACAAACGGTTTTACCATCCGCCGCAAAATTTAATGGGTGGCTTAGCTGCGGATGAGGGTGCTTATTTGCGCATCAAGGAACTCGGTTGGATTGAGTAGCGAACTTAAAACTAAAAAAAAAGTAAAAATTAAGAATTTTTAATTTTAGATTTTGGTTTTTCATTTTTCGTTTTCAGTTTTTCATTTTTTTAGTCCTCAAACAGCGAGCGAACGTAAGTCAGCCGGCGTTCGGTGCCCAAGTCGTGCCAATAGCCATCGTGTAAAAATCCATAAAGCCGATCGGATTGCGCGAGGCGAGGGAATATTTCGTACTCAATGGAAAATTTGCCAATCGGCGTATCATTAAAAAAATGAGGTTCTAAAATATAAAAACCGACGTTTACGTGGCCATTGGTCGGTTCGTCCGGTTTTTCCAAAAAATTCTTGATTTTTTTTGCCTCGTCAAGTGCTAGCAGGCCGAAGTCAGTATTTTTTTCGTGGTAGGCAATTACCAGCGAGGCAGTGCCGCGTTGGTGTGAGGCGGCAAAGGAGTTTAAATCAACATTCGAAATAATATCTCCGTTAGCCACCATAAACGGTTCTTTCAGGTCGCGGCTGGCAAATTTGATGGCGCCGCCGGTGTCCAGAGGTTCTGGTTCCAAAACGTATTCATAGCGGCCGCCGAGATCGTTATCCAAAAAATCAATCACAGCTGAGGCTTTGTCGCCCAAGGATAAACGGATGTCCGGAAAACCATGGCGCTCAAACAAATTGATTTGATGTTCCAAAATTGTTTGGCCGCCGATTTCCAAAAGTATCTTTGGTTTATCTTGATGTTGTTTGGGCAGGCGAGTCGCTTTTCCGCCGGCTAAAATAATTACTTTCATGCATTAATTATTATCATAAGTTGTTTGCGGTGTCAAAAGTAACTCCTCACTGACCATAACATACTACTGTCATTGCGAGGAGTGCATCATAATTATTAATAGACGCACGACGTGGCAATCTCAAAGTTTGAATTGTCTCATAATTCGGGATTGCCACGCCTCAGCCCTTAAGGCTTCGGCTCGCAATGACAATGGCCAGTGAGTAGTTACGTGTCAAAGAGCTTGCCTAAGATTCGTGCTTGTGTTATTCTAATGATTAAATCGTCGGAATAAAATAATTTATTATGGGCCTATAGCTCCCCGAACCAAGTCGCTAGTAATCGCCTGGTACGGGGCGAGCAGTTAGGGTGGTCACGATTAGTTATTTTAACTCTGCTTTTATTGATAACATTATTTACCAGGGGCCTATAGCTCAGTTGGCTAGAGCGCATGCATGGCATGCATGAGGTCGGCGGTTCGAGCCCGCCTAGGTCCACTGCTTCGCTCCTCGGTTTCACCTCGGAGCTACGCAGTGCAAGCACCATTCGCCAAGTCTGCCTACCGACGAGGCAGGGTTACGCAGTGCAGGCACCTTAACTGCGAATGACCTTGAATATTAATAAAGACAAAATTTGCCATTTACAAAGGTCGATTAATGTCATTAATATACTAAATTTGCTATTAAGCGTAAATTATTAAAATTTTATGAGAAATTTTGAACAACCTAATAATATAGAGGCAGGAGAAGAATGGACTCCCGAGAAAGCTAAAAAAGTAGAGACCTATCTTACTAATTTACTTAAAGATCTTCCACCTGAATATGGCTTCCTAAAAGGTGTCAGTTATCAAGGCCGGAAAGACGAAACCCACAATTACCCTCCAGATTTCAAAGTATGTTTTTCTCGTGTGATTCGCGAAGAAGGCAAGGAGGAAGAAAAATCTGGTTACACTTATTTTTTAAGGTATGATCCTAAAACAAGAACATTAAGTGGTGATTCGGGTGCTATTGGAGATAAATTTCCTAGGGAGGTAGTTGAACTTATTAGCGCGAAATTAAATGGAAGTGTACCATCATACGATATGCAGGAATTAATTAGTTCTACTAAAATTAGTCCTAAAGTCTCTTATACACCAGAATGGAAGGGCATAACAGAATCTGAACTGGCACAATTGGATCAACCAAAAGACAAATAAAAAAAGTCAAAAAATTGTATAATATTATCAAATTCGCCAATCAGGCGGGTTTTTGTTTTGGCGAGGTGGGTGTCCTCTAAGCATTCGCGCAAGTTTGCGTAACTTCCAAAAATATTATATGCCAATTTGGAATATAACACAATGGAATATTATCATATATATACCAATATGACCAAAGCGATTTACTCCGAAGACCATATATACATCGTTGAGCAGTTGAAAAAAGCTCGCCAAGAGGCGCGGTTAGATCAGGTGGAAGTAGCAAAACTGCTCGGTAAGACGCAATCGCATGTCTCAAAAGTTGAAGCCGGACAGAGGCGGATTGACGTTGTTGCGCTTAAAGAATTAGCCAAGATTTACAAAAAATCGATTGATTTTTTTTTAAAATAATATGGATTTGCATGCCCTCAAAAAAGAATTGCAACGAGTAAAGAAGCTTGGTTTTGTACTGACGCATAGAGTTGGCGATACCGGTATAGGTAAAACGCTCGAAGATTTGCTCCACATCAAAGAAAACAACATACCGCTCCACGACATTGCGGGCGTTGCCGAGTTAAAAGCATATCGTCGTAACGCAAAATCAATGTTGACTCTCTTTACGCTTGAGCCGCTTCCTAAAGGCGGCGACAGGGACCGAATGTTGCTTGATAATTTCGGCTATTCAAAACGAGCCAATGGAAGATCGAAAGAACTTCATTCAACGCTATCGTGCAAAAGATATAACAATCAATCGCTTAAACTTTCCGTAGCCGAAGATAAAATTCGTGTACAAGGCAAAGGTAAACGTTTGAACATCTACTGGGACGTAAAATCGGTGCGAAAGAAGTTTGACGATAAATTACCTGCTTTGGTGTATGTCCTTGCTGATACAAAAAAAATTAAAGGCAAGGAACATTTTAATTTCAACGAAGCATATTTGTTGCGCGGTTTTGATTTTGAGCTATTCAAAAAGATGGTTAAGAAAGATCAAATAGTCGTTGATTTTCGGATGTATTACCGTCCCGACGGAAGCGTAAGAAATCACGGAACTGGCTTTAGAGTCAAAATAAATAAGCTTTACGACTGCTTTAGGAATAAAGATCGACTGATTTAATTTTTTCGGAGAATTACGACACTCTCTTTGTTCATCGTTTCCTCCAATGCGCCGACAATATTTGTTGGCGAGTTTTTGATAGGCATTCTTTTACCGGGGATATTTCTAACAAAAATATCTTCGCAAGTAAAGCCGATTTTCTCGCCTAATTCCGCGATTATAAAATCGGTCGGAATTCGCACTTGTTTTACGAGTCGATTGCCAACGACTAAACAAAAATATTTTTTAGACTTTAATATTTTATGCGCCTGCTTTAAGCACTCATTGAGACCGATATAAAAACTCAAAACATCTTTAGCTCTCTTTTCGTCTATTTTCGCGATTTTATTTAAGGAATCTTTTAAATATTTTGAATCTAACGCGTGTGCGAGGGTTTTAGTCGCTTTTCCGCCCAGCAGTTCATTATCAACTCCTGAGGCTTTGTTTGGGTCTTCAAAAATATCTATCCATTGTGCGGAGAGGCGAGAGAATTGGCCATAAGCAACAGTTGTTCGGCTATCGCCGTAGGGCGGCGAAGTAACAATGCAATCGATAGAATTCTCCTTTATGCCGTTTTCTTTCGATGAATCGCCGAAAATGATTTTTGTCCAGACGTTTCTTTTTGCTTCTTTATAAAATTCACCGACCCCAGCGATGTTTGCTTCCGCTTTTTTCCGGAAAATGCCAAAAATATCAGGGTCGTGCTTGGCTAACTTTTCTCCCTTGATTCTAACAAGCTTGAATTCGCCTGTTTTGGTGTTTGAGGCATAGCGAACAGTTTCGCTGAAAGCAACCATCAAGAAATTGCGCGTTGCTTTATCGTCAATTCCTTGGATTGCTTTTTTGAGTTTTGCCAGTTTAACGATTGCTTTCTCTTTAAACCAAAAATCAATGTTTTTAAAATCAGGTTTCTTAATCTCGCTATCCTTAATTCCTCCCAATCTGTTTAGTAACGCGATATATTCTTTTGTAAGTTGTTGCGCATTGATTGGCGTCGTTTTCACCCTGGCGAGAAATATTGCCAGTGGGTTTAGATCAATGCCGTAAGCGTTCCGTCCTAAAAGTTTGCTTTCGACTAAAGCGGTTCCTGATCCGCAAAAAATATCGCAAATTGTGTCGCCCTCTTTGCTGTAAGTTTCTAACAATCTGCGCGCAACTTGTGGAATAAACATTGCCGGATAAGTATGTATGCCGTGCGTATATGTTTTTGTTTTTTCGCCTTTATAATCCCATGAGTAATCGATTCTTCTGATGAATTTTTCGTCTTTAACTTTTTCTTTTTCGATTTGTGTTTCTAAATCCCTGATGATTTTTACAACGACTCCTCTAATTTCAACTTCTTTTCTATAAATAGGAAAAAGTGTCGGATTTGCCGGTTGAAGCCGAAATCTGCCTTTTTCTCGATATAGCTTTTTAAGCGTTGCTTCGTTGTCGTCAATAATCGCGACCACTGTTTGTCCGTTATCCGCCACTTCTTGCTTGCGAATAACCACGATATCACCGTCAAAAATTCCTTCGTCGATCATGCTGTTGCCTTGCACGCGCAGAGCATAATGCTTGCCCTGTTTGCCAATCTCGTCTTTTGTTATAGTAATCATTTCGTTTGGTACCTCAATTGCCTCAATGGGCTGTCCGGCGGCAATCGCGCCGAGAATTGGTATCTCTATCGTTTGTTTTTGCTCAATAGCCGAAACACCGCGGGGCTGATTTATTGTTTTATTAAGTTGCCCGGCTTCTTGTAGTTTTTTTATGTAATAGTGGGCAGTGGAAACAGAGGCGAGCTTGAATTTTCTGCTGATCTCCTCAAGAGACGGGGCATAACCTTTGGCGGTTTTGTAGCTCTTTATAAAATCAAGGACTTGTTTTTGCTTTTTTGTTATCATGATACTATTATAGAAGATAATTAGAAAGTATACAAGTAGCTAGTTATCCCAATAATTATAAACGTAATCAAAGAACGATTATCTCTTAAACCCCGCCAATCAGGCGGGTTTTTGTATTAGCAGGGCAAGGTCACTTTTACAGAATCCAATTAAACAAATAGCCAGTCAACATAATTCCAACGCCGACGATGCCGGCGAAGATAATAATCAATTTTAAACGCATCACTTTTTTTAAAATCATAAATTCCGGCAAGGACAAAGCTGTTACTGCCATCATAAACGCCAGCACCGTGCCCATGGCCACGCCTTTTTCGGTTAAGGCGTTAACCAGCGGGATTACGCCGGCAGGGTTGCCATACAGCGGAATACCGATCAAAGTTGCCAGCGGCACAGCATACCATTTATCAGCACCGGCATAGCGAGCCAAAAAGTCGGTTGGTACATAACCGTGAATCAAGGCGCCTAAACTTAAACCAATCAAGACATATGGCCAGACTTGCCTGATAATCTGGAAAGTATAATTTTTGGAATACTTAAGCCGTTCGCGCCAGCTGGGTTTAAAGATGCGGTTCGCTATTTTGCCGGCGTCGACTTCGGGTAAATTTGTTAGCAGGGCTTCTAATTTTAACCGGCCGATAATGAATCCGCTTAGGACGGCGATCAAGTAGCCGCTAAAAATATAGATTAGCGCGATTTGCCAGCCGAACATGCCGGCGAGCAGAACCAGCGCAACTTCGTTAATGAGCGGCGAGGCGATTAAAAAAGACATCGTTACGCCGAGCGGCACTCCGGCTTCGAGCAGTCCTAGGAACAAGGGGATAGCACTGCAGGTGCAAAAAGGGGTGATGATGCCGACTCCGGCCGCGGCCAAATGTCCGGTGAATTGATTTTTGTGGGCGAGCAGTTGCCTGATTTTGTTCGGCGGAAAGTAAGTGCGCATCAAAGAAACCGCAAAGATAATCACCAAGAGCAGGATAAAAATTTTGATCGAGTCGTAAATAAAAAAATGGACGGCTTCGCCCAAGTGTGTGTCGAGTGATAGTTGTAAAATTTTGATGGTCAGCCAGTCGGCAAGTAATTTTATTGGGTAAAAAGGGGACATGTTTTATGCATGTAGCGCAATAATTTTTTTGCGCAGCCGAGCTTAGGGTGAGGCACCCCGAGTACTCGGGGACCCCGACCGAAGGGAGTTTGAGGCAAGCAAAAAAATTTATTGCGCGGCCATGCCAGTTTTATTCAATGCAACAATCAATCGCTTTTTTTACTAAAGCCCCCAACTTGCCGAAGAGTCCCTTTTTTTCGGTGTCGTGTTTGTTTAAAGCCTCGTTGTCAATTTTTTTTATATCAGAAGTGCTAACCAGCTTCATATTCACGCCCCAAAAAAGCGAGTACAAATCAAAAGCCTTGCCGAAGAAATCATAAGCCTCTTCTTTTTTCCCTTGGCCAAGCTGTTTGGTGCCGACTTCCATCAGCCGGTAACTGGCGGCCAGCAAATGTTTGGAAATGCACCAAATTTCGCCTTCGTATTCTTTGATGATTTTTTTCAACAATGTTTTGCGCATCTCGCGGACGTTGTCGATCAAATCGTAATATTCGTTTTTACCGGTTTTGGCGCCGGTAAAGAAAAAATGCTCCTCAATGCTCACCAGATTCATGATGGCGATCGATAAATCCTGATCCGAAGATAAATCCAGTGGATTTTGTTTTTTTAAATCGTCGTATTTTTTGACGAATTCATCCAAATTTTTGATCGGTAGTTCATTAGTCATAAACAAAAATTATTTAGTAATCAAATAAAAAATGAAACTCAAAATAATCAACGGCGCCACCGGCATAGCGACTTTTTGGAAGGGGAAGTAGGCGCGGTCATGGTTTTTTCGTTTAACCACTTCGTAGGCGCGGACGCCCAAGAAAAATCCCAGGCTACCAAAAATTGCCCCCAAAAGCAGTTTATCGACTCCGACCAGCGTATTTTGCGGGTGTCCGATCAATCCGGAATAAGAAAGCGGAATCACAATCATTAAATAGTAGACTAAAGCAATAATAAAGTCGCGGCGCCACCAGTTTATTTTTTTGCCGGCCAGAAAATTTATCGTCCAAAAAATCATCGAGACCGTAAGTCCGCCGACCCAGACGCCGGTGACGGTATCATCGATTCCCAGCCATTGCGCCAGTCCGACGCCTGCGCCCACGGCTATGGTGCAGACCGGGCAAACTGCTTGAACAACGCCGGTTTTGAGCAGGCCAGCGGCGGTAATTAGGCTGATCAACACCAGTTTATATTTTTTGTTCAACATCAACATAGTTTTTTTGGAAAAAGTTGATTATATCTTGGTCGCCGACCAGGCAGTTGGTACCGTCCCACAAGACCGGGATTCCGACATTATCGCTTGGCAAGCCGCATTTGGCGGCGCGTTGCCCCAGTTCCTGGGCGTTTTTTTGATTCTGATAGACTTCTTTTTTTTGCACCTGAACTTTTTGTTCGATGGCGTTATCGGCCAGGAACTTTTCGACGTTGGCGCAATGCGAACAGCCATCGCCGTAATAGAGAATCAGCCCATCTTGATTTTTTTGCGTCAGGCTCCAGGTTACTGCCGCGATAATAATGATGACAACTCCTAAAGCAATAGTTATTTTGGTGGACATAGTGGTCATAAATGAATCAAAAATTAAAAAATTTCCTCCGCTTAGATATAACTATAATACCTAAAGGGTGGAGTTTGTCAAATTTTTTTGCCCACCATTGACTTTTTGTGGGTTTTGGGGTAGTATTTAGCCAATTTTATGTGCCTAGAAATATATATTTTTTAGGGGTTGTCAATCAAATATTATTCTAAAGAATAGATAGGAGTAGATAAAATGGAATTCGGACTAAAAACGATGGATGACGTTAATTTTAAGGGAAAAAAAGTATTTGTGCGGGTAGATTTCAATGTCCCTTTAGGGCTGAATGCTCAGATAGCTGGCATTAATAGAATCACGCAGACAAAGCCAACAATAATAGCCCTTTTAGAGGGAGGTGCGCGAACTATTACTTTGGCAAGCCACTGGGACCCTCTGAGTGATGTAAAGCCCTTGACTAAGGACCCGCGTCTACGCATGAATCAAATTGCTGATGTTGTGCAAACTATGTTACCCGGAGTTGAAGTTGAAAAGGTAGATTATTGTATTGGTTCGCCACCAGCAAAACAGCTAGTTGTATTGGAAAATTTGCGGTTTGAAGAGGGCGAAACCGCTAATGATGCCACTTTTGCGCGCCAATTAATCGAGCCGTATGACGTGATTGTTTATGACGCTTTTGGCGTCGCTCATCGCGCACATTCTTCGACGACCAGAATAATGAAAGATCGGCAAGCTGTGGTTGGCAAGCTAATGCTGGACGAAGTCATGAATTTAAATTGGATGATGGTTAGTCCTAAAAGACCGTTGCTGGCGATGATGGGCGGAGCTAAATTGAGCACCAAATTAACGTTGATAAAACATTTATTATCATTTGTTGATCGGCTTGTTATTGGCGGTGCCATGGCTTTTACTTTTGCGAAAGCCAAAGGGATTAACGTCGGTGCTTCTTTAGTAGAACTTAATTTTGTTGATGAGGCAGCAAGATTGTTGGCGGATTATCCCCAAAAAATCGTTCTTCCAGTGGATACCGTTGATAATACGGGTAGAACTCATTTATTTGATGAGGGTTTACCGTCTATGGGCGCAGGTTGCGACATCGGAGCTAGAACAGTTAGCCTGTTTATTAGTGAAGTGGCAAATTCGGGAACTGTTTTTTGGAATGGCCCTTTCGGGATATATGAAGACAGCCGCTTTAGAAACGGAACTGTGGGCGTGGCATCATTTGTATCAACCTACGGAGTGAAAAAAATTATTGGCGGCGGAGATTTAGTAGCCGCTATTAGTTTAGACAGTGATTTGATTCGGAAGCTCAAGGATACTGGTGGGCATGCTTCTACGGGCGGTGCTGCCAGTTTACAGTATATCGAAAGCGTTGTTACCAAAACAGATCTTCCCGCGATTGCGGCGTTGAAGGAAAATGCAAAAAATGCAACTTTGTGGAAGCTATAGTTAACCTTTAAGGAGGTTGTTGAGAATGAATATACAGGCATTACCAAGAGTTGACAGTTTAAAAATTGTACCAGGTGATACTGTTTTGGCGCGTATGACGCTAGATGTACCGATGCTTAGAGACGGGGAACGAATGCTTGTTACCGATGATAGCCGATTAAGAAAAATGGTTCCGACATTGGAAGAATTAATTAGCAAAGGAGCACGAACCGTTATAATTGGGCATGTTGGCAGACCAATCCATGGAAAATATGATCCTGAGAAGACTACAGAGCCAGCAGCTATCAGGTTGGCGCAATTATTGGGGAAGCAAGTTGCCTATTTACCGGACTGGGATTTTAAAACGATTGCCGACATGTTAAAGCAACTGCCGCCAGGAGGGCTAATGATGTGCCCAAATGCGCGGTTTAATCCGTCTGAGCAAGATGAAATTGTTATCACTGCAACAATGTCAATCGAGGAAGTGATAAAGTTACAGACAAAAAAGCGGCAAGAACGAGAGGCGTTTGCCAATTCCCTTTGCGGTTTGGGCAAATATTTCATTTTTGATGACGCTCCCGCGGCATGGCGTCCTACTAACAGCTCTGTGAATCTCGCTCCTATGTTCCCGTCAGACCGGCGCGCTATTGGTTCTTGTTGCCTGCATGAACTGGAGTTGTTGGAGCAGTTGCGTGCCTTTACCGGGCCACTTATTTTAATGGTCGGCGGCGATAAATTAGACAAGCTTCCGTTAATCAGGCATTTTATCAAACCTGGCCGGCAATTGATACTAATTTTTTTCGGCAAAATGTCGTTTACCTTTTCGGCGGCAAATGGGAACGATATCCCGGTAGATTTGGTGGACCAGACTATGTTGCAGGAAGCTGAGGATATCTTAACCTTAGCGCACAACGCAGGGGCAACATTGGTATTGCCTAGTGATTACGTAATCGTAAGCAAAGGAGACTTGCTCCGTTTGATGTCTGATGATCTCACAACACCAAACGAACCTAAGGTTATTCCTTATGGGCATGTGGCTTATGATATTGGGCATGAGGCAAGAGCAGCTGTTGGCAAGATAATAAAAGAAGCACCGGCTGGTGCAAAGATCATTTGGGATGGTGCGCCTGGTTTAATAATTTCAAATGGTCGTTATATGTTTGGTGCACTCAGGATTTGTGAAGCACTGGCAGGAACCAAAGCTCAGGTAAATATTTTTGGGGGTGACACAGTAGGGTTAGTTCGTAGCCTCTCGAGTTTGGAAGGAAAAGAGAATGTAATTTTTTTTACAGCTGGCGGATCTGGTTTAGCTTATCTTGTTAATCCACAATCATGGTCGGCGATTCAGGCATTTCTGAATTAGATCTATGTATCTATTTTAACCACGGTAGCAATCGCGCTATCGTGGCCCTTTTTTTAAAGGGTTCAAAATAATTTTGGCGCGGTTTAAGTTGCCAGTACAAAATAATTCTGATACAATGGAATCATTATGCCTATACGGAGGGTAAACAATAAACACTTGCTGGCTGATTTTGAGCTATTATTCAAAATCGTGGCCGTTTTCAGCTTGCTTTTGATAGCGTTTTCGCTTTGTTATTATTTGCTATTTTTTCTCACTGGCCGCGAACATAAATGGTGGGAAACAGCCCGCGGCCGCGAACGCGCGGTAATTGCCTGCTTGGGTGAAGCGCAAGAATCTTATCAACAACAGTGGGATAACGCCTGCCAACGGATAGACGAAGGCAAAAATTGTACGCTTTTGACGGATACCGCCGCTATCATGGATGCTCGCTTGGTTGGCTGGAAAGACGAGTGTTTTCGCCGTTATCCGCCAGCCACAATAACTTATTAAACTTACATTTTTTTTGCTGCCGTTTTATGCGGGTGGCAATCAATTTGTCGGAAATTATTTGTGATTAAACATGTAGAACAAAGGGTAGGGGTGTTTGTGGACGTGCAAAACATGTACTACTCAGCTAAAAATTTATACGATCGGCACGTCAACTTTGCCAATATTTTAGAAGAGGCTGTCGCCGGACGTAAATTGGTGCGGGCGACCGCTTATACCATCGTTTCCGAAAGTCAGGAGGAGAAAGCTTTTTTTGAAGCGTTGCGCCAGCAAGGATTTGAACTTAGATCCAAGGATCTGCAAATTTTTCCGGGCGGGGTTAAAAAAGGCGATTGGGACGTAGGCATCGCCGTGGACGCCATTAAAATGTCTCAGCATATGGACGTGATTGTTTTGGTAACCGGTGACGGTGATTTTTTGCCACTGGTGCAATTTTTGCGCTACCATGGATTACTCGTGGAATTGATCGCTTTTAAGAAAACCACTTCCTCAAAATTACTCGAAGAAGTTGATGATTTTATCGACCTTTCCGGCAATACCAGAAAATTTTTGATGAAAAAGCTGGCTGGCCGCGCTAAACCGCACCTCTGGTCGCGTCCAACAACATCACGCCAAACTGCTTCACAGCAAACCTCAGGGTGGCACAAAGAGAGTTAAAAATTTGCATTTTTTTTGTTTTGTGGTAATATAATTTTTCGACTTTAATTTTCAATTTACTTAACGTTTAGCATGCCATGGCAATATGCCGTGGCCTTACTTAATTTTATTATGGCTAGATATACTGGACCAATGCATAAATTATGCCGGCGCGAAGGCATCCCTTTGTGTGATTCGCCCAAATGCCCGGCCCGCGGAAAACGCAAATACCCGCCCGGCCAGCACGGACCCACTAAAGGCTATCCGCGCGGGCAATCTATTTACAGCAAGCAACTGCGCGCTAAACAGCGGGTTAAACGGCTTTACGGCATGCTGGAAAATCAGTTCCGCCGGTTTTTTGAAATGGCCAAACAGCTGAAAGGTAATACTGGAGAGAATTTGTTAAAGCTTTTGGAGAGCCGCTTGGATAACGCGGTTTATCGCGTCGGGTTGGCTGATACTCGCCGCCAGGCGCGCCAGCTGGTGACGCACGCGCACATTATGATAAACGGCAAAAAAATCAATGTGCCTTCATATATCATTAAAGCTGAGGATTTAATCACCGTTGCCCCGCGCGCGGTCAAGACTAAATATTTTGATGAACGTTTGGCAGTTGTCGGCAAGAAAGACCGACCGGCCTGGTTGGCTTGGGATGATACTAAAAAAGTCGCTAAGGTGGTTTCCGAACCGGATATCCGCGACTTAATCGAATCTTTAGCGCCTAAGATGATTGTCGAGTTATATTCAAAATAAACTAGGACTTTACGCGAACGTCCTGAAGCTCAAAATTAAAAATCCCTCTTTTGCTTGCCTCGCTGTATCTTTGGCGAAGCGGGCGGGGGATTTTTTGTTTATTTTTAAAGTGGTGGTATAATTATTGCAATAAGATCTTAATAAGAAAATTAATATGAACCAAACTGCCCAATTAGCTTCTGAGACGGATTTTGATCCGCTCGAAAATCTCAATGCTTTACAAACTGCGGTCCCAAATAATCTGCCGGTTAAAGACGTGGCAACGGCGCCAGTGATGCCGGTGCGCGCTTCTCGGCATCACGCCGGTTTAATCATTGGTCTATTATTGGCCTTACTCGGTATTGGCGCTGGTGTGGTTTTAGCGGCGACGCAGTTTGACGTAAAATTTCCGGGCAGTAAAGAGCTATCAGCTTTATGGGATAAAATATGGCAACGCGAAACGCCGACAGAGGTGATGCAAAAAATGGCCGCGACTTGGCCGGAAATCAAAACCGGCGAGCTGCGCGGCAACGTCTATCTGGCCAAGCTGGATGGCCGTGACTATAACATTACCGTTACTTTTGATGGTGCCTTTGATGTGGCGGCGACGGCCAGCCAAAAGTTTGATTATAACCTTAATGTTTATCAAAAAACCGAAGGCAAAGAGGACGTTAATTTGGTCGGCGGTAATTTTAGATACGCGGAGCAAACTTTATATTTTAAATTAAACGAACTGCCGAAAAATCCGATGTTGGATTTTAGCCCTTTTCTCGATAAATGGTTTTTCATCGACATGGCCAGCGCCCAGGATTTGAAGCAGTTTTCAGGAGGAGCAAACACAGCCAACGCGCCTTCGACTGCAGACGTTCAGGAAGTCGAAAATTTGTTTGAGCAATATTCGTTATATCAGTTTGACCAAGCTTTGCCGCTGGACGATCTGGATGGAATTAAAGCGTATCATTATCGGCTTAAACTGGATAAGAAAAATTTGCTCACGATAGTTCAAAAGATTCAAGCAATAGCCGAGGAAAAGTATCAAAGTCAAGGGGTGCCATTTACTTATCCCAAAGAGTATGAACAGCGTTTGGCCGAAATTTTATCCAAAGTTGATGTCTTCGGCGATTTATGGATCGAACAAGAGTCATACTATTTGCGGCGGGTTCAGGTTTACGCTTATCTTATTGATGCTTCGGCTAAGACCAGTGGCGCTCAAACCAAATCAACTTTCCCACATCAATTATTTGCTGTCGAGTCCGCCCAAGCTACGCCGCCGGTAGAAGGGCGTGAACCGATTTTTACCTTGGTTTTTGCGATTAATAAAATCAATCAGCCGGTTAAAATTGTTAAGCCAGAGTCTGCTGAGTCGTTTGCCGAGGTGATTAAAGAGTTGTTTGGCGGTTGGCTACAGCAGATGCCGCTTTTGGAGCAAGGGGCTGATGCCGGTGTGCCCTTGCCAGAGCCGGGAATCACGCCGATTTCCCCAGGGGCGACGCCGACCCAAAACCTTCCGGAAGCTACCGGCACCTTCAATTTAGATCTCACGCCAGTGGAAACCCCAATTGATCTTACGAAAGACAGCGATGGCGACGGTTTAACTGATCAAGACGAGTTGCGTTATGGCACGGCTCCGGAGAATCCGGATACTGACGTTGATGGTTACTCGGACGGAGATGAAGTGAAAAATGGGTATAACCCTCGTGGTCCTGGCCGTTTGGGAGCGAGCGAAGATCCAGAATCAGCCATCGTGCGCGTGTTCGAACTTTTCAAGGCCGCGGCAAAAGATCAAAATCAAGAATTTTATTTGATGCAAATAACTGCGGATTCCAAGACAACGCTTGCCGGCGGGACGATTTCTGCCGCTCAATTCAGTAATGAATATCAGTCAATAAAAGATTTGATGTACACGACTAATTATGCGGTGATGGGGGATGAAGGCTGGGCTGAGATAAATTTTAGCCCGCAAAATGATTACTCGCCGCCGTATCTTTTAACTTTGGAAAACGGAGAGTGGAAAATTGACCTGAAGCGGATGAGCGAGACTTATGTTTTTGATACTAATAACAAGTGGTCTTACAAGTAAGTAACTGGTCAAAATCAAAAGCATTTCATTAAACCGAGAATCGAAAATAACAAACATCGCCTTCTCGCATAATATAGTCTTTGCCCTCTACTCGGATCAGCCCTTTTTCTTTGGCGGCGTTCCAACTGCCGGTCTCCAGCAATTCCTGCCAATTAACAATTTCCGCGCGGATAAAGCCGCGTTCGATATCAGAGTGGATTTTACCGGCGGCCGTCGGGGCGGTGGAACCATTTTTAACGGTCCAGGCGCGAGTTTCTTTTTCGCCGGTGGTTAAGAAAGTGACTAGGTCTAAAAGTTTATAGGCAATGCCGATAAACTGGTTTAGGCCGCTATCCGGCAATTTGAGTTCAGCGATAAATTCTTTCTGTTCCGCTTCTCCAAGCGAGGCGAGTTCTGCTTCTTGTTGGACGTTAAGCGCCAGTCCGATCGCCGGCTGAATCAATTTTTCAAACGGCGACAGAATTTCCGCGGCGCGCTCCGGAGTGACGGTTTCTTTGGTGTTAAAGACAAAGAGCATCGGTTTTTGCGTCAGCAGATTCAAATCTTTGATTAAATCATTTTCCCCGCGTTCGAGGTTGGCACTACTGCTCAAACGGCCTTGATCTAAAACGGCCTTGATTTTTTCGCAGACGCCCAGTTTTTTTTGCGACTCTTTGTCGCCGGTGCGCGCGTGACCGGATAAATCACTAATCCTTTTTTCGAGCAACTGCAAGTCGCTCATAATCAATTCTATGTTGATGGTTTCGATATCATCAGAAGGATCAATTTTACCGCTCACATGGTGAATGTTGGAGTCGACAAAAGCGCGTACCACGTGGCAGATGGCGTCGACTTCTTTGATGTGAGACAGAAACTTATTGCCCAAGCCTTCGCCGGTACTCGCGCCTTTAACCAGACCGGCGATATCAACAAATTCAACGGTCGTCGGCAAAATCTGGGCTGATTTCGACATTTGGGCGAGCAGGCCGAGCCGATGATCCGGCACGCCAACCAAACCAACATTCGGCTCGATTGTGCAGAACGGGTAATTTTCGCGCGGGACTTCTTTTTTAGTCAGCGCCGTAAACAGCGTAGATTTACCTACATTTGGCAGACCAACGATACCTATTTTCATGATTTTTAAAAGTATGTTATAATAGGTCTTAGTGTAAGATAACTTTTTAAAATTAGCAAGCCACGTCATTCGTGAGTGACGTGGCAAGACCATTTATAGGTCTGTCCACATTTCTTATGAAAGTTTATCAAGCAATTATTTGGTTTTCGCTTTTGGCATTGATTGGCGAGGCGCTGGTACTTTCGGAATTCGATTTTATGCCGCTCGGAGGCTCGGCAAGGCAGGGGCAGATTTTGGGTGATTCCACCAATGTAGTTTTGGAAGATATCGGCAGTCAAAATTACCCGGCTTCTTATTATTTAGAGCCGGTTGTTTTAGGGGCGACGCTTGAGCCTGAGGCTTTATCAGCCACTGATACCGCTGGGGCCGGTTTAAGCGCCGTCACAACCACGGAGGCAGAAATCAGCGAGACGCCGGTGGCTGTTGCCGAGCCGATTCAAAATAGCGTCGAGGCGAACGCGCCTAGCGATGACCCGGTTGGACAAATGCTTGAAGTTTTAAATACGCCGTCCTCAGGTGAATCTGTCGCCGGGCGCGCGCAAACGAGCGCCGCTGATAGCAGGGTGCAAATGTTAATCGACAAAAATAAGCGTTTTTATTTAATGAATTTGCAGAAAGAACTTAAGGACTTGCGAGCGGAGTACGAGGAACCGCAGTAGGGGGTGTTGCTTGACTTGATGGAAATTTTGTAGTAACCTGCTTTTATGCTAAAAATTCGTTTAAAACGTATGGGCAGAAAAAATCTGCCTTTTTATCGCCTTCTCTTAATCGAAGCGGCGCGCAGTCGCGACGGTAAGTTTGTGGAAGAACTGGGCCATTTTAATCCCCGTGATAAAGACAAGAGTCTTACTCTTCGCGAAGAGCGGATTAAATATTGGCTTAAAGAAGGGGCAGAAGCGTCTGCCACCGTCCATAATATGCTGGTGTCCAGAAAACTGGTTACCGGTCCTAAACAAAAGGCAACCAAGGTTCATCGGGTAGAAACAGAAAAATCTGCCTCTGCTGCGAAAGCCATAGAAACCGCGCCAGCCGCCTAGGTAAACGCGTAGGAAATTATTCCCACTCAAATTATTATCTATGCCAGGTGATACTCTCAATATACAATTAGTGAAAGCTGAGCTCGAAAAAGAACGCCTCAGGATTTTAAAAATTTTCCGGAAACGGGCGCATAAGGATCCTAAGTTTAAGAGCAATTACGTTACTGATTATCCTGATTTAGATGATGAGCTGGGAGAAGTCGATGGCCAGGTGTTTGAGGAGGAGGAATACGAGGTTAATTTGGCGGTGGAACATATTTTGGAAAAAAGACTACAGCAGATTGATGCGGATCTCAAAAAGATTGAGGCAGGCACATATGCGGTTTAACATTTAGCCATGTTACTGCTCGCGCTTATTCCAAGCGTAATTTTATTTAGTTGCGATCGCTTGTTTAAATATTTAGCCGTCAATAAAGGCGGTTATTTTATTTTGGATTCTGTTTGGAAATTTGCCTGGAGCGCTAACCGCGGCATCGCGCTCGGCATCAGTTTGCCGGGGGGAGTGATTTTGATTTTAGTCGTCGGCGTGCTGATATTGCTGGTAGTTATTGGCTATCGTTTAGCGGCAAAACGCCGGTGGTTGGCTGTTTTTTGCTTATCCTTGATTATTGCTGGTGGATTGAGCAATTTAATTGATCGGTTGACGCTAGGTTATGTGATCGATTATTGGGTAATCAGTTGGCCAATTTATGGCTTGAGTTTTAATCTCGCTGACGTGTTGGTGGTGATCGGGATGATCACGTTAGTAACCGGAGCGAAGGGAAGCAAGGAGAACTCGCTGTCCGATCAAAAAATAATGGCGGTTAATCACCAAACATACGAAACGGTGGCCCCGGCTTTTGCCAGAACGCGCCAGAAACCGCTGTGGGAGGAGGTGGCAGGGTGGCAGTCGGAACTTAAGCCCGGGAATAAAATTTTGGATTTAGGCTGTGGCAGTGGCCGGTTTTTACGGTTGCTCATAAATCAAAAAATTGATTATGTTGGCGTTGATAATTGCGGCGCCTTGTTAAAAACAGCGGAAAATTATGTTGAGAGTCAAAGATCAACAATCTCAAATTTTTTACCCCAGATTCAATTCGTAAAAGCACAGATGTATCAGCTTCCACTGGCTCCGGAAAGTTTTGATAAAGTTTTTTTGATCGCCAGCTTGCATCATTTGCCGCCAAGTTATCAAAAACTGGCTATGCAAGAAGTCTGGCGCGTGCTTAAACCCGGCGGTCGCGCGTATCTGGCAAATTTTAACTTGTGGAAATTGTCCTTGCGCGATAAAACGGTTTGGCGTTATTTGTTGGCGCGTAGGCGCGGTGTCGCGCAAAGCCGCTTGCCCCAATCAAAATCATTTTGGCGGGGGAGCGAAGTTTGGACCTTTTGGCAGGGACATCCGCTCTATTATTACGCTTTTACCGGCCGGAGTTTACAGGCTTTGGCGAAGGCCGCTGGATTCCAAATTTGCCAAATGCGGTGGATGAAAGCCGGCCAAAAACAGCCGTGGTGGCGGGCAAATAATCTTGTCGCAATTCTTAAAAAATGATACGATAGCACTTATATGGTTAAAAAATACTTATTCTATTTATTTTTTGCGCTGGCGTGTTTTTTCGCGCCGGTTGCGGTACAAGCAGAGGTTCCGCCTGATTTATTTTTACTGCAAGACTCGGTTAAAATCGAGCAACCGGTTTTAGGCGACGCGCTTTTAGCCGGATCAGAAGTTACGGTTGATGCGGAAGTAGCGCAAGATCTTTTAATTATGGGGCAGGGGGTAACCGTCGCCTCGCCGGTTTTAGGAGACGTGCGCGCTTTGGCTGGAGATATAATGTTAAATGGGCGAATTGGCGGCAATGCCACGATTATGGCCGGGTCGGTAGCGGTAGGCAAACTCGGGTCAATCGTCGGCAATCTCACAGTTTGGTCTGCGACTCTCGACATTCAAGGGGACGTGGCAGGCAACGTGTCGTTTCGCGGCAGTAGTTTAACTTTAGGCGGCCGGGTTAACGGTGATGTAGAGACCGGCGAAATTAAAGAGATTCACTGGCAGCCTGGAGCGCGGATTTTGGGGGATTTAAAATATCAGGCCACGCGCCCGCTCAATCTGCCGGTTGATTTAGTCGCCGGTAATATTATTTATGAGCCGGCTACCAGCTCGGCACTACTTCCCGGCGCCATCAGCTGGTTTTGGGAGCTGGTTTGGTTTTTCGCGGCAATCGCTTTTGGTTTGATCATGATTAATTTTTTTGCCCGTCCGATCCGCGAAATCAACATCCTGATGGTGCAAAAACCGGTGAAGATTGTTTTTCTGGGGCTGGCGGCTATCATTTTTTTGCCAATTATCGGGGTGCTCTTGATGCTCACTTTCATCGGAATTCCCTTGGGGTTGATTACGCTTTCAGCGTGGCTTTTGTTAATGTACGTCGCGCCGCTATTAGTAGCCATCATTTATGGCAAAATTTTTCTTTATACGTTTTTAAAGAATCGCGAGAGCGTCAAAAATATATCAGCGATCTGGTTTTTGGTGATAGGTTTAGTTATTTTAAAAATTATTTTTCTCGTTCCATGGCTTGGTGGCCTAATTGAATTTATAACAATACTCTGGGGATTGGGCGGGCTGGTTCAATACTTTAGGTTGAAACTGCAACCGATTTCCAATGTTACGTCTTGATAAATATGTTTAAAATAAATAAATCAATGTTTCGCGAATACGACATCCGCGGACAAGTGGAGCAAGATTTAACGCCGGAGGCGATTGATTTGATTGGCCGGGGCTACGGCGCGTTTTTGGCCAAGCGCGGGGTCAAAAAAGTTGTCGTCGGCTATGACGCCCGCGAGTACTCGGAGCGGATTAAGAACACGTTTGCCCGGGCGCTCGCCTCAACCGGCGTGGATGTGGTGGATGTGGGCATGGTGTTGTCGCCGATTTTATATTTCGCGCAGTATCATTACAAATTTAAAGGCGGAGCGATGATTACCGCCTCGCACAATCCTAACGGTTGGAGCGGTTTTAAACTGGGGTATGATTTAGCGACGACGCTTTTGCCGGATGATATCGCGGAAATGTATCAAATTATCGCCAGCGGCAAATTTCCTAAAGGCCGGGGGCAAATTCGCAAGCGTACCGGGATAATTGATGCTTACACCAAACAGGTTTTGTCGCGAATTAAACTGGCGCGGCCGATGAAGGTTGTGGTTGACGCCGGCAACGGGACAGCCGGTCCGATTGCGCCGCCAATTTTGAGAGCCGCCGGTTGCCAAGTGATTGAACGCTTTTGCGATTTGGATTATTCTTTCCCGAATCACGAGCCGAATCCGACCTTGGTCGAAGTGCTGGAAGGTTTGGGGCAGGCAGTGGTCAAAAACCACGCTGATTTGGGCGTGGGTTATGACGGCGACGGCGATCGGCTGGGGACAGTCGATAATCTTGGCGGTTCGGTGTGGGCTGATAAAGTTATTATTTTGCTTGCGCGTTCGATTTTAAAAAAATATCCCGGCTCAAAAATTGTTTTTGACGTTAAATGCTCGGACGCTCTACCAGAGGATGTTTTGGCTCACGGCGGGGTGCCGGTTATGTGGAAGACCGGGCATTCTTACATCAAACAAAAAAGCAACGAAGTGGATGCCGCGTTGGGTGGTGAGCGAAGCGGCCATATTTTTTTCCGGCGCGATTATTACAGCTATGATGACGCGATTTTCGCCAGTCTAAAGCTGTTGGAATATTTATCCAGAGAAAAGCAAACGCTATCAGAAATTTTAAAGACTTTGCCGCAATATGTGTCTTCGCCCACTTGGCAAGTTGATTGCGCTGACGAGGTTAAATATGGCGTGGTGGAAAAACTCACGAAAGAATTTAAGCGTGATTACGGCGCGAAGCAGGTGATTGATATCAATGGCGCCCGGGTAAAATTTCCCAACGGCTGGGGCATTGTGCGAGCGTCGTCTAATTTGCCGGTTTTAGTTTTGGGTTTTGAGGCGAAAACCAAAAAACAAATGGCCGAGATTACCGCGATTTTTAAAAAGAAATTGCTCAAGTATCCGGAAATCGGGAAGAAGTGGAAGAGTGGGTAAGAGCTATAATTTTCAATTTACGAATTTTCAATTTTCAATGAATGTTAAATGCTCAATGAACAAATTTTCAAACGGTTTGAAAATTAAGAAATTGACTCATTGAAAATTGATTTGTAAATTGAAAATTGAGAATTGTTAATTATCGTTCTATGTCTCGTGCCCATTTTATAGTTTTATTGGCAACAATTTTAATATTATCGGGCTGTCAGCCGGCGCCGGTAATTAATTCTATGTCAAAATTTACTTTAACCAGCAGTGTTTTCAAAGACCAAGAACTGATCCCAAAGCTGTATACTTGTGATGGCGCAGACATCAATCCGCCGCTGGCAATCAGCAATGTGCCGACAGCTGTCAAAAGTCTAGTTTTGATAGTTGATGATCCTGATGCCCCAGGCGGCTTGTGGACGCACTGGTTAGTCTGGAATATTTCGCCAGAGACGACAAAAATAGCAGAGGGGAGTGTGCCAACTGGCGCGGTTCAAGGTACGACTGATTTTGGCCGAGCAGATTGGGGCGGCCCGTGCCCGCCAAGCGGTACTCATCGGTATCAATTTAAATTGTACGCGCTTGACGCAGAGCTTGATTTACCCGCGCGAACTAAGCAAGCCGGTCTGGAAGCGGCGATGGTCGGGCATATTGTGGAGCAAGCGACTTTAACCGGCAATTATTCGCGGGGTTAAAATCATCAATTAAATTTAAAAAAAACGGCTGGTTTAGCCGTTTTATGTTGGTCAATTTAGCGGTTGATTTTAAAAAACCGTCGGGGCAGTCGGCCCTTGCATTCCGGAAATCGGTTTGTCCAAACCGGTTTTTTCGTTTGTGTCTTTTAATACCATGCCGCGCATTTCGTTTACCATTTGCGTCAGGTTCAACTGGAGTTCGGTGATTGTTTTGGTAAAATATTCTTTGTCGACGCAGTGTTCTTTGAGGTATATCATGTCCTCGCGCACTGGTTTAATTTGCTGTTCTTCGATATGGCGGTTCCATTCTTGCAGTTTGTCCCACAAATTTTTTACGGTTTCCGCGATGTAGGCCGTTATTTCTTTTTCGATGTGCCGGGCGATTTGCTCGGCCGCCGGCTCATCAACGTAGCGGTGACATTCGCGCAACTCAGTGTAAATTAATTTTTTAATATCTTGGAGTTTTAGTTCGGAAGCCATAGAATTATTTTCAATAATTATTGTTATTGATTAAATATCGTTAAATCATCAGTTGCCAAGCCATTGATGCCCAGAGTAGCCAAGCGTGCCAATTCTTTTTTGTCGTTAACCGTCCAGGCGTAAATTTGGCAATTGGCCGATTTTACCTGCAGGACTAAATCAGCGGTAATTAAGCGGTGATGCAATACCAAGGCATCAATATCATATTCCAGCGCCTGCGCGAGGAGGTTGGGGAGTTCATCATTTTGCAGTTTGGCGATGATCAATCCGGCTTTGAAAGCAGGGTATTTTTGTTTAAGACGGATAACTGTTGGCCGATCAAACGATGTTAGGATAACCTGCGAAATCATTTTAAGTCCTTTAACCAGAGCCACTGTTGGTTCCAGCGTATGGGACTCTTTAAGTTCGATGTCAATTTTAGCTTGGTTTTTGATTAAAGTTAGCGTCTGTTCGAGGGTCGGAATAGCGTGACCCCAGCTGGTTTGGTTGATTTGGGAGCGGGATAAATCCGATATTTTATCATCATGGATAACCATGATTTGCTGGTCATGGGATAGCCGGACGTCCAATTCTATCATGTCAGCGCCTAATTCAATTGCCAGTTGAAACGCTTCCAGCGTATTTTCCGGGGCCAAGCGATTGGCTCCGCGGTGGGCGATTTTGAGCATGGCGCATGTATTATTATTGGAGCCCGGTTTTGGCCCGGACTTCCTGGAATGTGGCAGAGGCTACTTTTCGGGCCGCTTCTGTGCCGGCGGCTAAAATTTCGGCTAATTGTTCCGGGTGCGCTTCTAAGTTAGCCCGTTTTTCTTGAATCGGCGCGAGAGTTTTAATTATTTCCTCGGCGAGCGTTTCTTTTAGATCCTGATATTTGAGCGTTCCGGCGGTGCAACTGGTAAGTAAATCAGTATAAATTTTCCGGTTGCTCGTAAAGGCCTCCAAAAGCGTAAAGAGATTTTTTACTCCTGGGCTCATTTCACCTTTAATTTGGGTATCGGTTACCGCTGACCGGATTTTTTTTCTGATTGTTTCCGGTTCGTCGGATAAAGCGATGTAGTTTTTTTCGCCTTTACTTTTGCTCATTTTTGATGCCGGTTCGGTTAGGCTCATTACTCGCGGCGTGGGTGTGAGCAGAGCTTGGGGTTCAGGAAAAGTCATTCCAAAAGCATTGTTAAATTTTTTCGCGATTACCCGGGTCAGCTCCACGTGCTGGACCTGGTCTTCGCCGACCGGTACGGTATCAGCTTTGTAGATTAAAATATCAGCCGCTTGCAAGATTGGATAAGTAAAAAGCCCGGCGTTGATGTGTTGGTATTCGGAGGCCTTTTCTTTAAATTGATGCATCCGCTCAAGTTCGGCAATCGGGATCAATGTCGCAAAAATCCAGTTGAGGTAAGGTTGTTCCCAGATGTGTGATTGGATAAAAATTGTTGATTTGTCCGGGTCCAAACCGCAGGCCAGATAATCAATGGCCAGGCTTTTGACGCGCTCAGGAAGTTTGCGCGGATCAAATTTTTCGCTCATGGCGTGCAAGTCGGCGATCATAAAGTACGAGCGGTATTGCCCGGAATTTTGCAGGGCGACCCAATTTTTTAAAGCGCCCAGATAATTGCCGATATGCAGATCGCCGCTCGGGCGCATGCCGGAAAGAATAGTATGAATCATAGAGTTTAGTTTTAAAATCTAAATGTCAAAGTCCAAATTTCAAACCAAATCCAAATTTCAAATTATCAATTAAAAATAAATTTTAACATTTGACATTGATTTGACATTTGTCATTTGAATTTTGAAATTGCGGCTATACTTCTATCACCACCGGCAAAACCATTGGCCGGCGTTCGGTTTTTTTGAACAGGTAGGCGCCAATTTCGTCGCGCAGAGTATCCTTAAGTGATGACCAATTTTCGATATGCCCGACCGAGGTATGGGCTTTCACGATATCTTTGACTTTCAGCCTGGTTTCCTGCAAGAGCCCCTTGGCTTCGCGCAAATAAACAAATCCACGCGAGATTATGTCTGGCGAGCCGACTAATTCCAGCGTTTCGTTATCCACGGTGACGATTATCACAAACATGCCGTCCTGGCTCATTAATTGTCGGTCGCGCAGGACGATATTGCCGACATCGCCGATGCCCAGTCCGTCGACCATTACATAATTGGTGGTAATTTTTTGCGTGCTGACTCGGCCGCGGATGGGAATTTTATGATTAGTAAAGCGGGCGAGATTGGCAACCGGAGCAGTTGGATCTTTAACAAACTCGGCGATTTGGCCGTTGCCCATCACTAGAATATTTTCTTCGGGCAGGCCGAGAGTTTGGGCGGTTTGAGCGTGCATTTCCAACATATAGCGTTCGCCGTGGACCGGAATAAAGTAGCGCGGTTTAGTTAAGGACAGCATGATTTTTTGTTCTTCTTGGCAAGCATGGCCGGAAACGTGCACGCCTAAAATTTTATTGTAGACGACGCGCGCGCCTAATCGAAAAAGCGAGTTCATCAAGTTTTGGATTGAGCGCTCGTTGCCGGGGATCGGGGACGACGACAATACCACCAAGTCGCCTTTTTTGATCTGGACATCGCGATGTTCGCCTTTGGAAATTCGGCCTAAGGCCGAGGTTTCTTGGCCTTGCGCGCCGGTACAGACGACCGTCAGCTTGTTGTCCGGGTAATCGCTCAGGCGTTTAGCGGCGACGAAAGCTTCCCGGGGAAAGCGCATATAGCCCATCCGAATGGCAATCTCCAGATTTTTTTCCAGGGAGTAACCGGAAATGGCGACTTTTCGGCCATGGGCCATAGAAGCGTTGATAATTTGCTGGAGCCGTGATATTAGCGAGGCAAAAGTGCTGATAATAATGCGCCCCTTGGCCTGAGCGAACAGTTCGTCGAGGTTTTCACCGATCTTTTTTTCCGAAATGGCGAAGCCAGGATATTCGGAATTGGTGGAATCGGATAAGAGCGCCAGCACGCCTTCGCCGCCCAGCTTGGCAATTTTATGAAACTCGGTCGGTTCTTGGTCGACTGGCGTATGATCAAATTTAAAATCGCCGGTATGGACAATAATTCCAAGCGGTGTTCTGATTCCCACGCCGACAGAGTCCGGGATATTGTGATTGACGCGGAAAAAGGAAATATCAAAAGCGCCCAAATTAATTTGATTATCCGGGCCGACCACTTTGATAAAAACTTTTTTCTCCATTTTAAATTCAGCCAGCCGGTCCTTAATCATTTCGGCGGTCAGCGGCAGGGTATAGATGGTGGGGTTGGCCAAATTTTTAATCAGATAGGGGATCGCGCCGGTGTGGTCCAAATGGCCGTGGGTGATAACAATACCGCGGATTTTCTTCTTGTTTTTTTCCAGATAAGCGATATCCGGAACAACGTAATCAACGCCGGGCATTTCTTCGTTGGGAAACATCAGTCCCATGTCGATAACCACGATGTCATTGCCGTATTCGATGGCCACGCAGTTTTTTCCCACTTCTTCCATGCCGGACAAGGGGATGATTTTAAGTTTTTTGATTTCTCTGGGGGCGATTATTTTATTTAGTTGTGTTGGGGAGGACATAGAGATAAGTTAAAAGTTCAAAGTTAATTATGGTGCCGCGGGAGAGATTTGAACTCTCACAGGGGTGACCCTACATGGCCCTGAACCATGCGCGTCTGCCAGTTCCGCCACCGCGGCAAATTAATCAAATTGACGAACTATTTTGTCGTCAGAATGATCGTTAGAGAATCAGATTGTCAGAGAGGAGTTTTTGTCGAATTAGTTGTCGCAAAATTCAGTTGCCGTTTGGTTTTAATGTACCAGTCGGCGATGGTATTAAAGCGATCGGCTGGCGCGGCGATGCGTTCGACGGTAAAGCCTTTGATTTGCTTGCTGAGAACGTATGGATAGGTTGGATTATAGAGAAAAATTGCCGGCAACTCATTATTAATGGTTTGCTGAAATTCACGGTATTTTTGGGTGCGGACGGCAACGTCGGAAATTTTCCTGGCTTCTTCCAGTAAGCCGTCGATTTTTTTATTACTATACATGGCCAGGTTAACTCCGGGATAATTAATTTGCGAGGAATGCCAAAAAGCGTACGGATCCGGATCGTAGCCGACAATTTGGCCAAAAAGCAAAGCCTCGTATTGCCGCGGTTTGATGATATCCGGTATCAGTCGGTCTTTATCGACAATATTAAGATTTACTTTTACGCCGATATTTTCCCATTGTTTTTTGATCAAAGTAGCGGCGGCGGCGGTTTCGGGATTGTCGACGGTGGTCAGCGTGATTGATAAAATATTCTGATCTTTTTGCCAGAAGTATTCCTGTGTCCCGACAGATGGTGCTGGTTGTGGCGGCGGGGACGCAGTTGGCGTTACCGTTGTTATTGCGGTCCCGGTCGCGGTTGTTATGCCAGCGGGCGTGTTGGTGGGGGCGGTGGCGAGGAGATTTTGATAATCATCGGCGCTGATTTTTTTCCAGCCGGCTTTTATTAGAATCGCTTGCGTTTCTTGCGGTTGATAGTCGTATTTTTTTATATCCGGCGAGTAACCGATAAACCCGGGCAGAATCGGCCCATAGATTACTGAACCTTGATCGTGCAGAGCTTGCTGTACCAATTCTGTCCGATTTACGGCCATCGCTAAGGCTTGGCGAATTTCCAAAACATTAAGGTTAGAATTTTTGGTGGGGTTAAAAAAAATTGCCGAATATTGAGGTAAGGACAAAGATTTAATGGTGACATTTTTATTGGTGATTTCGGCTTGGTATTTTTGCGGCAAATAGTGGATGCCGTCGATATTTTTATTGTTTAAAGCGCTCACCAGACTGCCGGCATCGGTGTAGAATTTAAAGGTGACGCTGTTTAAGTAAGGGGTATGGCTGTAAAATTTGTCGTTTCGCGTTAAGGTGTAACTTTTTATAACTCCGCGGCTGTCTTTTTTTAAGCTTTTTATTTTAAAAGGTCCGGTGCCGACGGGCGATTTAAGGTTAACATTAGCCAGATGCGCGGTGGTCGGTGGAATATCAGCCCAAATGTGTTCGGGTAAAATGCCGAAAGTTAAGAGCGAAAGAAATGGAGCAAAAGGCTGGGGGAGCGTAATCGTAAGGTTATTATCGTCAATTTGTTTGACATTGACGCCGGCTAAACTGGTGTATAAAGGACTTTTAAATTCCGGATTTTGAATACTTTCTAAAGTAAAGACCACGTCACCCGCGGTAAATGGCTCGCCGTCGTGCCAACTGACCCCGGATTTTAATTTAAAAGTGTACTCTAGCTGATTGGGAGTGATTGAATAAGATTCAACCAAGTCCGGTAAGAGTTTGCCGTCTTCCAATTTAAAAAGTCCATTAAATAATAAGCGGGCAATATCCTGATCAACCTCGTTGGTTTGCGCGAGGATGGGATTGATTAAATTAGGGGCGCCGACAACTCCTTCGATATAATCACCGCCTTCATCTGGCAGGATTTTTGAGTTTACAATATACCAATGGGCGACCAAGACGACCGTGGCAAGCATAATCACGAAAATCAACAGTCGGATCGCGCTGGTCTCTTTAGGCGTTAAAATGCGCGGCAAAAGTTTAAGCTTTTTTAAACTATGCCAAAAATTCAAATGCAAAAATTTCTTTTCTTCAGAAAAAGATTCTGGGCGTTTAAATCGAGGTATATTAAATTTTAGAGTCGAAGACAATGCGCTTCGTCTCTCTGGAGCTTTATTTTCCACCAGTAATAACGTTGAGGAGAGCTACGCTAAAGAACATAATTGAGATCACGATAGTAAAAGTAAATAATGTTTTTTCCGCCCCGCGCCGCGTGCGGAAGATATTTCCATCACCGCCAAAAACTTCGGACAGCCCGGCTCCTTTGGCTTGCAATAAGATTGCGGCCACCAGCGGAATGGTTAAAATAAGTTGTATCCAATTAAGCATAAATTAAGTGACTAATAACATACCTTAAAGCTCAACATAGCATATTTGGCATAAAGCGTCAAATTGACGCTCGGTTTCTTTTGCTTTATGATGATATGGAATTGAATAAGTAATTGTTAAATTGTTACGGATAATGATTTAACAATTTTATTAAACCATGGCGCAAGTCATCGAATTAAAGGCGGTTGATTTTGATAAAGAAGTCCTGCAATCAAAGGTGCCGGTTTTGGTTGATTTTTGGGCTACATGGTGTGGCCCTTGTCGGATGCAGGGTCCGATAATAGAAGCTTTGGCCGCCGAGCTGGGAGACGATAAAGCTAAAATTGCCAAATTGAATATCGACGAAGCGGCTTCTGTCGCTCAAAATTTCGGCATTGTTTCTATCCCGACCATAATTTTATTTAATAAAGGAGAAGAGCGGGAGCGCCTATCAGGCTTACAGAGTAAGGATAATTTGCTTGATAAATTAGATAAATATATTAAATAACCGATTTTATGAATCCTTTACAAAACGCGTTGGCACAGTTAGCTAAGGCTGCCAAATTGGCCAAATTAGCGCCGTCGGTAGAGACGGCGGTCGGCGGTCCGATGCGGACAATCGAAGTTAAGATTCCACTTTTAGGCGATGATGGCCAGATTCGCTATTATTTTGGGTATCGTGTCCAGCATAATGATGCCCGCGGCCCGTTTAAGGGCGGTTTGCGGTTTCATCCGGCGGTTGATTTAGACGAAGTCAAGGCGCTGGCCTTTTGGATGACTATAAAAACTGCGGTTATCGGGATTCCGATGGGCGGAGCCAAAGGGGGAATCGTCGTTGATCCTAAAAAATTATCAATTCCGGAGTTGGAACGATTGTCGCGCGGCTATGTCCGGGCGATGCGTGATTTTATCGGGCCGGACAAGGATATTCCAGCGCCGGACGTTAATACCACGCCCCAGATAATGGCTTGGATGACTGATGAGTATTGCCAGTTAACAGGCGGTAATAACCTGGGAGTGATCACCGGCAAGCCTTTGGAATACGGCGGCAGTTTAGGGCGCACGGCGGCGACTGGCCAAGGCGGTTATTATATTTTGGAACAAGTCGTCAAAAAATTGAAACTGCCCAAGTCTAAAGTGACTATCGCGGTTCAGGGCTTTGGCAATGTCGGCTATTATTTTGCCAAGCTGGCGCATGAAGCAGGGTACAAAATCGTTGGTTTAGCTGATTCGCAGGGCGCGATTTATGATGAGCGCGGTTTGAATCCAGAAAAAGTGTTGGTTTGGAAAGAACAGTCTGGCACTTTAAGCACTTATCAAGGCGGCAAGCATTTAAGCAGTCAGGAATTGTTGGAACAAAAATGTACGGTCTTGGTGCCGGCGGCCATGGAAAACGTGATTGATTCAGAGAATGCCAAAAAAATTAAGGCCTCGGTAATTTTAGAGCTGGCCAACGGGCCGATAGCTTTCGCGGCCGATAAAATTTTAAATGATCGCGGTATTTTGGTCGTGCCTGACGTGCTGGCCAATTCCGGCGGGGTGACAGTCTCTTATTTTGAATGGGTGCAGAATTTAACCAATGACTATTGGACAGAAGCCGCGGTTTTGGCCAAACTCAAGCCGATGATGGTAGAATCGTGGGAACAGATTTGGCGCCTTAGCGTCAAATTAAAAACAGACCTTCGCACCGCCGCGTTTGTTTTAGCGTTGGAAAGAATTGTGGGCGCGATGAAAGTGCGGGGGATGATATAGACATAATAATCAAGAAACAATAACCAAGTGTCCAAACAATAACCAATTTTTCAAATAATCAAAAATCAAATAATTTGGTTATTCAGTGATTGATTATTGTAATTTGTTTGGATACTTGTATCTTGGTAATTGGTTATTTATTTTAAGAAAGTGATTGATATGGCGTTAAGTAATTCAGTTTCGGTAATTGCCGAAGAACCTGAATATCTGATTATTAACAAACCAGCCGGGTTACTTGTCCATCCCACCCAGGCCGGAGGAGAGGTCACGCTTATCGATTGGCTAATCGAACATTATCCGGAAGTTAAGAAGGTCGGGGATGAGCCGCAATTACGGCCAGGCATTGTCCATCGATTGGACCGAGCAGTTTCCGGAGTGATGGTGATTGCGCGAACCGGGGAGATGTTTAACTGGCTAAAACAGCAATTTGTCGATCGAAAAGTCTTAAAAGAGTATCTGGCTTTAGTTTACGATCCAATTAAACGCTCTGAGGGCGAGATAAGCTTGCCCATCCAAAAAGGAAAAGTTAAGACCAAAGTAATGCCCCGCGGCTCGGAAAACGAAGCCACCAGGATCAAAACCGCGGTTACTTTTTTTGAGGTTTTTCAGCTTTTTCAGCATTATACTTTACTAAAAGTCCGGATTAATACCGGCCGAACCCATCAGATTAGGGCGCACTTATCTTTTTACGGGCATTCGGTAGTGGGAGATCGCAAATATTGCCATCCGCGGTATATCAATCGGACAGCCTTTACTAAATTTATAAAATTTGATAGAGTGTTCCTACACGCCAGCACTATCGGCTTTTTTGACTGTACGTCAAAGTGGCGCCAGTATCAAGCTGATTTACCGGCTGAGCTTACAGATTTTCTTAAAACTTTGTCCGGTTAGTTGTTAAAGTGGCGTCAAGAGGTTAATCAATTATGTCCAAAAGACAGCCAAAAGTATTTGTAATCTCCGGCCCTTCACGCGCCGGCAAGGACGCAATTACAAGCGGGCTCTTGCGTAAACGAAGTCTGAATTTAGCCAAAGTAGTAACGGCGACTTCGCGCCCGCGGCGCAACGACGAAGTGGAGGGGAAGCATTATTATTTTTTAACCCCCGAGGAATTTAAAAATAAAATTGATGAGGGTTACTTTTTAGAATGGGCTATTTTGCGCGGCGGCAAGTATTTCGGCACGCCGATCGAAGAATTTGACCGAATTTGCGCTCGAAATAAAAACGTAATCATGAATATTGACGTGCAAGGCGCCAAGCGCTTATCGCGATTACGCGATGATTTGGTAAAAATATTTATTAAACCTGATTCTTTTGATCACGTAGAGAAGCGAATGCACGAAGCCGGGTTTGGCGCGTCAGAGATTAAAGCGCGGCTTGCTGACGCTAAACGGGAACTAGGCGAAGCCAAAAATTATGATTATACGGTAGTTAATTACGAAGGCCGTTTGGACGAAACGATTGCCGCGGTGGCGGAAATTATTAAAAAAGAAACTAATCTTTAACCTTATCTAATTTTCATCCCGTATTTTGTAAGGGTGCCAAACGTCATTTTGATGTGTTAGTCCTTATGGAAAGTTACGGGGACAATTTTTATGACCGCAGATAAATCAGAAAAAAAATTTAAATCGATAGCTGAGGACTTGCCGGAAGAGGCGAGCGTTGACGCGGCCGCGAACGAAGACGCGGTTCCATCAGCTGAATCGGAAAAAGTTGACGAGCCAGTAGCGCCTCAGTTGATTGATGATCGCGAGCGCGTGCGCTCCGGCATGGTAGTTAAAGTTCATGAAAAGGTTTTAGATAGGACGCCCAAAGGCGAAGAGCGCCAACGGATTCAAATTTTTAAAGGCATGGTTCTGGCGCGCAAACACGGCAGCACTCCGGGCGCGACTATTATGGTTCGCAAAGAAAGCGACGGCGTTGCCGTGGAAAAGATTTTTCCTCTTTACAGCCCTTTGGTTGAGCGGATCGTCATCGACAAGACTTTTAAAACCCGGCGCAGTAAGTTGTACTTTTTACGCGAAGGCGTGAATCGGCTTAAAGAAATCAAATAAAATCACAAAATCATTTTGCCCTCGTGGCGGAATTGGTATACGCACTAGGTTGAGGGCCTAGGCCCAGTGGGCGTGTGGGTTCGAGTCCCACCGAGGGCACCAGCTTTCGCTCTGCGAGCTTCGGCTGGCCTTCGGCCAGTCCGGAAGCGAGCAGAATAGCGAAGTGCTAGTCCGCCGTAGCTTTAGCGTAGGCGGGCACGTAATAACTTCGCACTCGCGAGCGACGTGGCGGAAAGAATTAAATAGTGCTTTGGCGGACTGGGAAAAAAGGAATTTGTACCACGCGATTGGCTGTTGGTTCAACAGCGTTTCCGTGCGTAATTTGTATAGAAAATTTATTGGCGTTGAAATTGATGTGAGGTATTTTGGGGTAGCAGAAAAGCGATTGAACAAACAACCGACCAAACTATTTTCTAATAGTGAATTTCAACTTGCTGATTCCGCGACAGCTTGTTGCGCGGTTACCATATCATTCTGATAGTAATTCATTTTATACCTCGTCAGCTTGCTACGAGGTAGTTGATAAAAATGTCAAGTAAAACTATGACGAGCCAAGAGCATCATAATTTAGTAGACGCTCTCGTGAAGGCATTTATTGCCGAGGGATTTAGTATTGAAACTGCCGACTCTGGCACATATACTCGACCTTCTGCTATTGGGCGGCATGAGCCTGATATAGTTGCAAGAACTAGTAACGGATTAATTATTATTGGGGAAGCCAAAACGGCAGATGATTTTTATAGTGAGAAATCAAAGGGACAATTTATTGATTTTTCTAGTCGGGTAATGTCTTCTGGAGTTTTGCAAGGACAACCTGTACCATTTCACATTATTGTCAAAAAAGACGTGGCCACAGATTTAAGGTCTGTTTTACAATCGCTCGGATTAGGAAACAAAATAGGTAGCGTAATAACAATATGGACACTCTAAACAGCATTGCCGCAAAGATACAGAAAGAGCCACTACTCCAACAAGTTTTGAAGGAGATTGGAATTGCTAGCCAAGAATCGGATAAGGTTAAATCCGAAATGATCTTGAAGCACAAAATTCTTATTCCTCAATATGAAGAAAAAGAAAAAAGAAAACTCATTGTTTACATAGCAAAAATCGGCAATCAAAAATCAGCTATCAACACAGATGATATTGCTCCTATTGGAAGTATGCTAGCGAATTGTGGTTCCGTAGAAAATCTTGATTTCATGATACATAGCCCCGGCGGTTCTGGTGTTACCGCAGAGAAAATTGTTGAGATGTGCAGGAAATATACGACAAAAGAATTTCGAGTGATTGTTCCGAACATGGCCAAAAGTGCAGCGACAATTATCGCGCTTGGTGCAGATAGTATCGTGATGGGCTATTGTTCAGAACTTGGACCAATAGACGCTCAAAAATTTATAAATGTCGGTGGTGTTATGCAACAATTATCTGCGCAATCTTTTATCAGCGCGAGAGAAAATTTACTAAAAGAGTTAAGTAAAGCAAAGGCAGAGAAAAAAGAATTTATCGGCTATTTGCAACAATTATCCTCATCTACTGTTGAACCAGCGTTTATTGAGGAGTGTAAAAGGGAAATAAATTTTGCCAACGATTTGGTGAAAAAGTGGCTACCTCAGTATATGTTGAAAGTTAAAAATCCAAGCTGGAATTCAAGAAAACTCAAACAAACAGCCAACATAATTGCAAAAAATCTCTCGTCTGCTGACAAAAGATTTGTGCACGGTAGAATGATTGGTGCAGACGAATCTGGAAGTCTCGGACTGGGTATCACAACATTACAAAAAGAAGATCCGACATGGAACCTTCTTTGGGAAATATATTTGCGCTCCGAGCTATTTCTTATGGTAAATAGTAACCCTCAACAACAAGCGTCGAAATTATTCTTTGACAATCAAAATTTTCTATTTGCGTTCTAAATTTTATAGTAGTTTATATCAGAAATTGTTATGCCAGAGTTTGGTTTAGTGAGTTGGTCTTGCCTGATCAATTCCTGAACTATTTCTATTTCCTTTGTTTCCTTTTTGAAATTAACAAAAACACGCCCGGAGTGCCCTTGCGCCTTTCTGCTGTGTTCGGTTCTACGAGTTTTAACAATTTGGTGAGGAGTAGAATTCATATCACTTTCTATGATACACTATCCACAGACAAAAGACAATTGTCCCTGAAAAAATCGTCGTCGGAAGCTAGGGCGTGGAGGGAATCCCGTCGTGACCGAGCTAAAGCGAAGCCGTGCCGTCTTGAAAGAAGAAAAGCTACTAATACAACTATTAAAATTGGAGCAGGCAAAAAATCAGAACCAAACGCTTGCAACTTTTAAAAAAGTCGCCTACATAGTATAGGTTAACATTGATGAATTGTTTAAATAAACCACAAAATTATGAAATTTTTTGATAAAACAAAATTGAATCTAAAATTAATAAATGTTGCAAAACCAAGAAACAAAATTTTAATGCAAAAGTTGGATAAGGTGCATCCATTCTTTTCTATTATTCCAATTTACCTTGGACAATTTTATCAGGGAATATCAACAGATTCCAATACCAGTGTAATTTTAAATGCCTTTGCGCAAATAGATGAACAAACTTTGGATTCAATTGACCAAATGCTGGTTTTTTGGTTTTTTTGGTCAATGGATCGTTTAGCAGGACATTATCTTTTAAACGATGCAAAAGTTCAGTATGGTTTTAAAACAATCTGGTCAATTAACGAAGATAGACAAAAAGAACTAATTCAGATATTTGATGGACTTCGGCCAGAAGAACAGCCATCATTTTTATGGAAACTGGTGCAAAAATTACTCGGAGATAAATCATTAAGCCCGCTTTTTGCTTTAGTGCATTTACGTAACGCTCAAATGTTTGTAATATCAGAAAATGGTTTGGGTAAGTTTGTTAATGAACAATAATTTTGTGTTAGTTATGTTTTTAGAATATAAATTTTAATTTATGGCAGAAGAACAAACCGAAAACAACTCCTCCGAGACATCTGCAGTGGAAAAAGAAAGATTTGACATAAGTTTTGGCAACGGTGCTCTTAAAAAATTAAAAGAGCTTGCTAATTATTTATCTATATCTGAGGATAGACTTGGCGACATTTTAGTTAAAGGTATGAAAATAATTGATGCCGTTAAAGACGCTGGTGAGGATAAAATTATTATAGAAACTAAAGACGGCAAAAGAGAAACAATAAATATTCGCGATTTATAAAAATATGGCAGGGAAAAAGAAACAAGAAATTGATGAACTGACTCCGGCAGGTTCTGGGCAGTCAGGGCAATTTTTTGGACATAGTGAACAAATGGACTCAAAACGTGAAGAAACGAGAAGTCATATCGCGTTGATTTATGTTGTCGCTTATGTTGCAATCATTGCTGGGGCCATACTTCTTGGCACATGGAAACATTTTACGGTTGATGATCACAGAGATATGTTACTTGCAATTTCCGGTATTCTTTCGGGGCCTCTTGGTTTCATCATTGGTTATTATTTTAAAGCAAACAGGGAATAAATATGAGTACTTTACTTATTTCGTATGATTTAGGTTTACCTGAAACATACGAAGACTACAAATTATTGATACAGTATATAAAATCATATTCAAGCTGGGCGAAACCGCTACAGTCAGTTTGGCTTATTAAAACAACCAAAACATCAGCGCAAGTGCGAGATGAGATAAAAGCAAAAATCGATTCCAATGACAAGATTTTAGTTGTTGATGTTACAAAAACAGGTTGGGCAACATTTAATGTTTCAAAAGAAGTTACTGGCTGGATGAAAGAAAATTTGTAAGTCCGCCGAGAAAATCGCTAGTAGTTACCGTACGAAGTAGGTTGGCGCGAAGTGTATAATTACTGCCCTACTTCGCTTATGTGCGACGTGGACAATATAGCGTCAAAACAATCAATTTTAAAAGGCCCGATCGGGCCTTTTTTTGTGTTGCAGTTGCTTTTTTCTCTGCCTTTTTCCGGCAACTTCGTAAAGCGCCATGGGAAGCCATCGGCATCGGTTGCGTTTTGCTTTTGGTACTCGGCGGTTTGCCTATCATTATTTTTATGATGAAAGGCATACCCATTGGCTCAATTAAGGGAATTGCAGCGGCTGGTGCTGTGGTTGGTGTGATTGGTGCGCCGATAGTTGGCCGCCTACGCAAATCATGGGGCGCTGGCTTGCTGACGATCCCTTGCAGTTCCTATGGAGCTGTGATATTAGTAGTCCTGATGATAGTCATGGCATCAGACTAAATCAAATTTTAAATTTTGTTTTTAAAAAAATGCCTTCCGGCTTATTCGTGCGTTTGCTCTGGCTTCTCAAGAAGTTATCAAACGCTCTTTTATTTAAACGTCGTATTCAAAACGTAACTGACGATCGATAGAATCACGCTATAGAGCATTGCCCACCAAAACGATCTGATTTCAAATCCCGGTACAATGGCCGCGACCAGCATTACTAAAAGCGCGTTGATCACCAAAGTAAAAAAACCGAGAGTCAGAATATTGATCGGCAAAGTCAAAATTACGAGCACTGGCTTAATAAAAGCGTTGACCACGGCGAAAAATATCGCGGCCACGATGGCAGTCAAAAAATTGGCGATTTTGACGCCCGGGAGAATATAGGCCGTAACAAACACGGCGACGGCACTTAGGAGAATGCGAAGGATAGTTTGCATATAATATTAATTAAGCTGATCAAGTCATCAGCCAAATTGATTATACCGCGATTTGGACTGGCTGGTCAATTTGATTAAACAGGGTGAGTTTGCTACAATGCTTTTGTTGCTTTGGGTGCTTAGCTCAGCTGGTTAGAGCGTCTCGTTTACACCGAGAAGGTCCGGGGTTCGAGCCCTCGAGCACCCACCAGCCTTCAATTTTTTTATGCTAGACGAAAATAAACTAGCCGCGATTTCGCGACTCGTTCGCTATTACATTTTAACCGGAACGACTGCCGCCGGTTCCGGACACCCGAGTTCATCATTATCCGCGGTGGAACTGATGACTGCTTTAATGTTTGGCGGCTTTTTTAATTTTGATCTTGATAATCCCGAGAATTCGGACAATGATCGGCTGATTTTTTCTAAAGGCCATGCCGCTCCACTTTTATACGCGCTATTCGCGGCGGCCGGCAAAGTAACGGCTAAGGAAATTTTAACGTTGCGCCAAAAGGGGAGCAGGTTGGCCGGGCATCCGATGCCGGCGTTTCCGTTTACCGAGGCCGCAACCGGCTCGCTTGGCCAGGGGCTTTCGATCGGGGTCGGGATGGCGATGGCCGCCAGATTGGATCAAAAATCGTATTGTACATACGTTTTAATGGGCGACAGCGAGATGGCCGAAGGTTCGGTCTGGGAAGCGATCGAAATAGCCGAGCATTATCAACTTAATAATTTGATTGGCATTATTGATGTAAACGGTTTGGGTCAGCGCGGAGAGACTTTGTATGGACAGCATCCAGAGGAGTTTCAACGAAGGGTGGCGGCGTTTGGCTGGGAAACGATTGTTGTTGATGGGCATTCTTTCCCGGAAGTCATTTCTGCTTACGCAGAAGCTAAATTAGTCAAAAATAAACCAGTGATGATTATTGCTGGCACCATCAAAGGCAAGGGCGTTAAATTAATGGAGGGTGCTCCTGGCTGGCATGGCAAGGCGCTGGACGCGGATCAACTTAAGGCGGCACTGGTCGAGTTGGGGGAGGTGGATAAAAATTTGCGAGGGGTTATTGCAAAGCCAGAGGCAATAAAAATTTCTAATTTCCCCACCTACGCTACCTCCTTCGCACAAGGCTACGGAAGGTCAAAGAAAGCTTCGGCGGGCAAGCAATTTTCAATTTCCAATTCAAATGACCAAAAAATTGAGTATTCTAAAGATCAGTTAGTCGCGACGCGCAAGGCATATGGCAACGCGCTGGTTAGAATTTTTCCCCAGCACTCTAATATAGTTGTTTTAGACGCCGAGACCAGCAATTCAACCGGCGCGGAAATTTTTAAAAATAAATACCCGGAAAATTTTATCGAATGTTACATCGCCGAACAAAACATGGTCGGCATGGCAGTGGGTTTGGCGCGGCGCGGCAAGATGCCGTTTGTTTCGACTTTCGCGGCTTTTTTGACGCGGGCTTTTGATCAAATTAGGATGAGCCAGTATTCGGACGTGGGCGTAAAATACGTTGGATCGCACGCCGGCGTTTCCATCGGGCCAGACGGGCCTTCGCAGATGGGGCTGGAAGATCTGGCGATGTTCCGGGCGCTCTTGGGCAGTGTAGTGCTTTATCCGGCTGACGCGGTATCAGCTGACAAGTTGGTGGAGATAGCTACCCAGCACGCGGGAATTGTCTATTTGCGCACTACCCGCGCTGATACGCCGATAATTTATCAAAATCAGGAAACTTTCCGCATCGGTGGCAGTAAGATTTTACGAGAAAGTCCGCAGGATCAAATCGCAGTCGTCGCCGCCGGCATCACTGTCCACGAGGCGTTGGCGGCCGCTGACACTTTGGCGCGCGACGGGATTTGTATTCGCGTGATAGACGCCTACAGCATCAAACCACTGGACGCTGACGGTTTATTGTTGGCGGCTTTAAAAACGCGAGCAGTCGTCACCGTGGAAGATCATTTTGCCGAAGGCGGTTTAGGCGAGGCAGTGGCCGCGGTTTTGGCCGGTTTGGGCAAGCCGATTTACAGTTTAGCGGTGCGGAAACTCCCACCGGCTGGACAACCGAGCGAGCTTTTGGACTATGAGGAAATATCGCGCTATGGTATCATTAAAATAGTCAAAGAAATTGTCAGTCAGTCAAAACCAGCTTGATAAATTTGTGTGTTCAAAAATTATTGCGGTAATATAATCAGTTAAAACTAAAAGAGAAAACGTAAAGTTGCTTTATGTTTTTTCTGGAGGTAATTTATGTTTAACCGTATTTTGATTGGAATAGTTATTGCGGTAATCGCTTTCGTGCTCTTACTCAAAAATGAGTGGCTGATCAGGCAAGTGGGGACGAGCGCTTGGGCGGAAAAATACCTAGGGAGTGAGGGCGGAACAAGATTGATGCTCAAGCTGATTTCCGTTTTGGGTATTATCATTGGGCTGATGGTGATTACCGGCCTGCATGTAGCTTTCTTTAAGTGGGTTTTTTCGCCGCTAACGCGGTTTAATACTTTAGGCAGTTAGGGCACATTCCAGAATTGACAGCCTAGACAGGTTTTGTTAATATACTTTTAAGAAGTTGTGGTTCAACCAGGGAAAGGTCGCCAACTTAGAGGAACAGGCGTCAGCCATTGGCTGACGTCAGATGTTAACAAAGATCGGTGTTAAGGTAGCAATTGCAGTTTTAACACAGATCTTTAGATCAATGGCCGAAAAAGGTTACGCTGATCAAGCGTTTGTCGAAAATGTAGTTAAAGCTTTAGTCGAGCATCCGGACGAAGTTAAAGCTGAGCGTAGCGTGGACGAGATGGGCGTGTTATTAACATTGCACATCAACCCCGCTGATATGGGGCAAGTGATTGGCCGCAGTGGCCGCACTGCTCGGGCATTACGCACTTTATTGCGCATAGTCGGTGCCAAACATAACGCTCGCGTTAATTTAAAGATCTACGAACCAGAAGGTGCTCGTCCAGAAGGTCGTCGCCCGTACGAACCAGAAGGCGCTCGTCCAGAAGGACGCCGCCCGATGGGTGGAACCCGTCATGATGCGGATGATGATGCAGGCGTGGAGGACTTAAAACTCTAATCTTGTAATTTCCCTTTTGTTTTTAAAATCTCTCTCGAGTAATCGGGGGAGATTTTTTTATCGCGCGGTTGCTTTTGGTTCTAAATTATTGTATATTAAAATAAAATTATGCGTTTTGATGTTTTAACAATTTTTCCGAATATTTTAGGTTCTTACTTGCAGGAATCAATTTTATTTCGGGCCAGTTCCAGCGGCCAGATCGAGGTCAAATTTTGGGATTTGCGTGATTACACCACAGATAAACATCGTTCGGTTGATGATACTCCTTATGGCGGCGGTCCGGGAATGATTTTTAAAATTGAGCCGATTTATAAATGCCTGATCGATGTTTTAGGTAAAAAAGTTGTGGAAAGTAAGGCGCAGGGTCAGCGTCAATCTAAAATTTCTAAAAATACAAAAGTAATTATGTTGTCCCCGCGCGGGAGTCAATTCGATCAGGCCAAGGCGGAGCAGTTGGCGTCGATGGATCAATTAATTTTGATTGCCGGCCGGTACGAAGGGATTGATGCCCGGGTTGAAAATTTAGTTGATGAGCAGATTTCAATCGGCCCGTATGTTTTATCCGGCGGCGAATTGCCGGCAATGGTGGTAGTGGAAGCCATCGCGCGGCTTTTGCCCGGAGTGTTAGGCAGTCCGGAATCACTTCATGAAGAATCATTTAATCCGGGTGAGGGACAAACTGACGCTTCCAGCCGACAAATCATCGAATACCCGCAATATACCCGGCCGGAAAAGTTCGAGGCGGCGCCCGGAATTAGCTGGCAGGTGCCAGAGGTGCTTTTATCTGGTGACCATAAAAAAATCGAGGAATGGCGGCGGAGTCAAATGAAGTAATTTTTTTAAAATGTTGTAGCAGAAAAAAACGCAGTGTATTTCTAAGGACTAAGTTTTACGATTTCACAGCAAATTTTATTATCCGAGATATATTCTTCATCTCGCGATATTTTTTCTTGTTTCAACCACTGTTCCATTTTTTTAAGCACTTGGTCATATTTAATCGGATCAGAGGTGAATAAAGCGGACCAGCATTTTTTGTAAAGGATATTCATAAAATCAGCGACAGTGTACTTATGTTGCCAGGGAATAGTAATCGTATTGATATTTTGATAGCCTGTCTTTTGTAGATAATCAATAATTTCCGGACAGCCCAATTGCCAACGAATGCCAACTTGGATTTTTTGCGGGATACTTAATCCATATTCAAGTTTAAGTTTTTGGAATTGCCCCCAAAATTTTTCTAAAAGATTACGATCTTGAGATTTGGTTCGGTCTTGTTCGATTTCGTAAATATCAGCCTGTTCGCTGATCAGCAGAAGATATCCGCTTGTGGAAGTTACCCGAATCAGTTCATCGATGATTTGTGTCCAGCCAGGAATAACATGCAAAACAGAGCTGATCAAAGAGAAATCGACCGTGTTATCATCTAAAGGGATATGTTGGAGATCAGCTTTAATTAATTGATAGTTTTTTAGATGCGATTGTTTGATCTTTTGCTGGGCAAAAGCGAGCATCTCTGGTGAGATATCAATGCCGATGATTGATAGACTAGGACAAGATTGAGCTAGTGAAATGGTGACTCGTCCGGTGCCGCAACCAGCGTCAAGCATTTTTTTGTTATTAAGAGAAATGCTGAGTTTAGCCGAAATGGTAGCAAATAATTCTAAAATCGATCGGTTAGATAGCGGTCTGCCAAAATCGTAGTTTTGGGCAATTTGTTTTTTATCCCAGTATATTTGTTGTTTCATTTATCAAGATAGTCTTCTCTAACTGGATAGAAGACATCAATAATTTGGCAATTGGTAAGCGCTTTGCCGGAATGAGGCGTATTGGGCGGAATAATTGCGATTTGTCCTGGAGTTAGTCGTCTTATTTTATCGCTGACTGTCAATTCAAATTCACCACTGGTGACGTTGGCGATTTGTTCGTGCGGATGTTTATGTTCTGGTAATGCCGCACCAGCGTCGATTTCCCAGTAGGCGAGCGTCAAATTATTTGTATGAACAAACCGGACGCGGTAACCGGGGATGATTTCTTTTTGGGGGAGGTGAGACAGATTATAAAATGACATTTTTATTAATTAATTGGACTGAAATAAAGAAGCACCTTTTTTATTTTGTTTTGATTTGTTTTTTTAAGACAGGCGAGATTTGATCGTCTTTTAAGAATTGTTTGAGTTCATTTTGCTTAAATACTCGATAAGGAACCGCTTGCTCTAACCCTGCATAAATCGGAAATTGGTCAGTTAACATTTTGACAGCTGCCTTGATTTCTCGTTTGATTTTTTGGCTGGAAATATTTTTTAAGAGTTTCCCGATCAAGCCGCCGATAATTTTCATTTCCCGGGTTTTCATCCCGCGAGTGGTCAAGGCCGGCGTGCCTAAGCGGATGCCGGAAGGGTCAAACGGCGAGCGGGTATCATAAGGAATCATATTTTTGTTGCAACAGATGCCAACTTCGTCTAGAGCCATCTCTGCTTGTTTGCCGTTAACGCCAAGCGGCGTAACATCAACCAGCATCAAATGATTATCAGTGCCGCCGGAGATTAAGCGCAAACCTTCGGCAGTCAGTGTTTCGGCCAGGGTCGCGGCGTTGCTGATTATTTGGGCTTGATATTTTTTAAACGCCGGTTTTAAAGCTTCGCCGAATGCCACGGCTTTGGCGGCGATGATGTGGTCGAGCGGGCCGCCTTGCATGCCCGGGAAAACAGCGCTGTCGATTTTTTGCGCCAGATTTTTTTTGTCCTGAGGCCGCAACCGGTCGCGCGTTTTGCACATGATCATCGCCCCGCGCGGGCCGCGAAGGGTTTTGTGGGTGGTGGTGGTGACGATGTCGCAGTAAGGAATCGGATCCGGATGCAGACGGGCGGCGACGAGGCCGGCGATATGGGCGATGTCAGCCATAAAATAGGCGCCAACTTCATCGGCGATTTGGCGGAAGGCTTTAAAATCAATTTTCCGCGGATAGGCGCTGGCGCCGGCTAAAATCAATTTTGGCTTGTCGCGTTTGGCGAGCCGGCGAACTTCATCCATATCAATCTGCTCAGTTTTTTTATCAACGCCGTAATGGGTTACTTTATAAAATTTGCCGGAAAAGTTTACCGGATGGCCGTGGGTTAAATGCCCGCCATGCGCCAAATTCATCGCCAGAATTTTATCGCCCAGCTCTAAAACCGCGAAATACGCTTCCATATTAGCTTGGGAGCCAGCGTGCGGCTGGACATTAACGTGCTCGGCGTTGAAAAGTTTCTTTGCCCGTTCAATCGCTAATTTTTCCGAGATGTCAATAAATTGGTTGCCGCCGTAATAGCGGTGGTCTGGATAGCCTTCAGAATATTTATTGGTCATTACCGTGCCCATGGCTTCGATAACGGCCGGGGAGACGATATTTTCTGAGGCGATCATTTCTAAGACCGATTGCTGGCGCTTTAGTTCGCCGCGCATTGCTTGGTAGATGAGGGGATCGTTTTTTTTGAGATTGTTGTAAGGCATAAAGATAATTTTTAAATGTTTAGACTGTCCAAGAATTGTCATTCCGAGCGGAGTCGAGGAATCTCTTTCGGTTTGGATAATGCCCATCTGCCGGCAGGCAGGAATCCCTCGACAAGCCCCGTCGCTCGCGAGTGACGGGGCAAGCTCGGGATGACAAATTGGCGTTTTTGCTAATTCTCGGTCAGTCTGAGGAAAAAGTTACTAAGCAAAACAAAAAATTGATCGGCTATTCTGGCAAGGAGATCGAGTTGTAAGCGTTGTGAAAAAGTTTCATATTTAATAATAATTTGCTAATATTGATTTAATGCAGTATATTAATAGCTGTTTGAGTTTTTAAAATTTTATAGCTAGGTCGACTATAAAAAAAATTGTAATTTATCAAAAATATATTATGGAAACATCATCATTTGAGGGACTTAATCCAGAAATGGGCAAAGAACAGGAAACAAATATTGAAGTTAGCATTAATTTAGAAGGCTGGGATGGAACAGAAAAAGTTTTGCGCGGTTTTATCAAGCAATCTTTGGTTGATCTTGGCTATATAGTGCGTGATGTTAGTATTTTCCCTCATGGAATTGTAGTTGCATCTTTAGGAAAAGGGAAAGAAAATTTAATCGTTAGCGCTATTTTACCGGACGGAGTAACTACCGTTTTGGATCAGCCAGGGACAGAAATGCCTAAATTTTGTACGTTTATCATGCAGGAGTCTTACTAGTCCTGTAGGCTTGATTTGATTTTTGTGTACGTCATTTTTTTTAGCCCCTGCCACCAGTCTTCTGGTTTTTGGCGTTCAATTTCCGCCAACATTTTTTTTGCTGAAGGAGTTTCCAGAGCAACGCGGGCATTATCAATCCAATTTTGGGTGGGGTAGCCAAGCGCTAAAAATTCCCGCGCCGAAATGGCCGCTTCCAGCCAGTCTGCGTCCTGGGCGATGATGCCTTCTCTGGTCGAACGCTGAGCTTTTTCATCGTAAAGTTTAAGCCATTTTTGCTGAATAGAGTCGGGCAGGCTGAAAATCTGCTCCACAAAGGCCGTGCGTTCCGCGGTTTCAGTATCCAAATAACGGGCCGAGACTTTATGGTGGTCGCCTAAGCGGCATTCCGGCAAATCATGAATCAAAAGCATTATTGCCACTTTGTCGGCGTCAGCTTTCTCCAAGTCCGCCAGAATATAGCCGATTAACGCGGCGCGGGCGGTGTGGTCGGCCAGCGAATCAAGCTCTTTTACGCCAGCCACAGCGTAGCCAGTGTGTTTTTGGCGTTTGAGCATGGCGAGTTCGAAGAGAAAGTTGGTGAGGTTTGTATAGTTGTATTCCATATTTAAATTACAAAAAACATTGTAAATTATTCTAATTGTTCTAATTATTCTAAACAAGCGCCAAAATCCAATTCATAAATTTAAACATGGAGCAGTGGAATTTATTTAGAATAATTAGGTTAATTAGAATAATTAGTATAATTTTTTAATCATATACCCAAACTTGTCTTCCAGTCTATACCCTAATTTTTGATAATAGCCGCGCACGCCGACACCGGAGATTACTGCTATTTTAGCATAGCCCGCGGATTGCGCAATTTGCTCGGCGGCCAGCAGTAATTTTTTCCCTAAACCCTGATGCTGGCTGGCGCGGGCATCAACAGTATTAAGCGGCACCAATTGGCCATAAGTGTGGAGCTCGCGAATTATTGCAGTTTGCCGAAGTGGGGGCAGTTGATCTCGAACGTCAGCGGACGGAAAGCGAAGGCGAGCAAAGGCGTATAAAATTTTTCTGTCCGGGCTTTCAGCAGAAATAAAATGCTCAACGCCATCAGAGGCCTCATATTTATCAATAAATAGTTTTAAATTTTTTAGCGTGATTTTTTCATTATTAATTTTTATTTGATTTCCCACTTCCCGGCATCTAATGCAACCACACTTGAGACCTTGCTCGCGCAGGCGCGCCTGCACCATTTCCCGAATATTAATATGCGTACTGCCGCTGGCGATATCAGCGGTCGGCACGTCGCGGTAAATGCGCTCGATTCGCACATAAGGCGGGACGAGCTTTTTTATTTCCGCGAGCAGTTCAACCAGTGTTTCGTCATCATAAGTTTGGAATTGCTTTTTTTGCCACAAGCGATAAAGCGGCGCTTCTTTTAAAACCACGCAGGGATAAATTTTGAGTTGATCTGGTTTAAGCCCGGGATTAGCAAATAGCTCTTTAACCATGGCGAGGTCTGCTTCCGGCGTCGAACCAGGCAAGTTAGGCATGATATGATAGCAGATTTTAAAGCCTGCGTCTTTCAAAAGTTTGGTCGCGCGAATAACATCATCTTTTGTTTGATCGCGTTTGATCAAATCAATAATTTTTTGATCCAAATGCTGGACGCCGAGTTCAACTTTCGTCACCCCAAACCAACGCAGGCGTTTAATCTCAGCCAAATCAATATAATCTGGCCTGGTTTCGATTGATAAGCCAACCGCGCGATGTTGAACTTGTTCGTTGGTTTTTTGGAGTGTCGCCAAGTCGGATTTTTTGACCTTTGCAATTGCGCCAAACTCGTTCAGCCCGCGATACAATTCCTTAATAAACCAGGTTTGATAACTCTTGGGGTAATACGACCACGTCCCGCCCAAAACGCGCAGTTCAACTTTTTCCGGTTTGTGGCCGTTATCATAAAAAGCGCGCAATCGGCCTTGGACTTGGGCATAGGGCTGATATTTAAAATTGAGGGCGCGCGCCGCGGCTGGCTGGTTGGGCAAGTAGCTTTTGGGCATCCGGGCGTCAGTGGGACAATAAATGCACCGGCCAGGGCAGGGGAATGGTTTGGTGGCGACTGCCAAAGGGGCGACGCCGGATAAAGTCCGCACCCGGCGTTTAATCAAAACATCTTCGAGCCAAGGTGCTGGTTTGATTTCGCCTTGCGCTAACGCTTCGCGATAAAGTTTCAACAGCAGATTATTGGTCATCATCCCGACATTAAAATCCCGCGCCAGTTGTCTTTTTACGCGGGAAAGGTCTTTTTCGTTATACAGCTTTTTGGCAAGCAGTTTTTTGATGATGGCAAGATTCGAGGTCATTAGGATCAAATTAAATCAATTTTAATGGTACTATGGCAGGATTGGAGTGTCAATTAAACCCAGTTAGAAACAAGCGTGAAATTGATCTCGGGTAGTTTCTAACGGGGTAAACAAAAAAGCTCCAGACAAGTCAGATAATATATTATTGACTTGTTGGAGCGAGAACTGGCTACAGTAGACATTTTTTTCTCCTCGGACATGAAAGTGAATTTATCTTACCTTTAACGACCCCCACGTTATAGGCAATTTTTCCCGAGGAGAGACGGCGCTCAAGTCTGCCGGTTCGAAGGAAGCAGTTCCGTCAGGCCAGATTTTAAGGGTGATAACTCCGTTTTGAACTGGCGGTACTTGAAGCCCATCTGTGACAATTATTTCCTTTATCGTGGGAAGTTTTACAGTTACTTTCCACACAGGAAACGCAGAGACTGTCTCTGTCGAGACATAGCTCCAAATGTCATTTCTGTCTTGAAAAGGGTATTTTTGATCTTCACTGATTGCACATGCATATTCTAAGAAGATACGTATATCAAACACTGAATTATCGCCCGATAATTTCCCGAGCGTTTTTTTATCCAGCTCCAAGATTGTGTGGAGCTGAATAAGCTCTACTTCGATGAATTTTTCAACAAAGGTTTTAACCGGTATTTTAAAAACTAGCTTTATTTTTATGTTTTTTACCGGTTGACCATCAGGGATCTCGGCACGAAATTCATACGGATCATCCGGGAGACGGCGTCCGCCCACAAAAACAAAACCGTCAGCGCTAGCAGTGCAGTCTTCTGTTTGCCACTGAAAATCACCAGTTTTGTCAATTATAATAATATTACCAACGTAAACGTAAATCAGATTTTTACAAGCACGCCACGTAATATCAGTGGTAACTTTTGCATCTTTTACCACAACTTGTGCGGCAACATTATTAATAAACAAGAAACAACACACAACTAGAACACACGCGATCAGAAAACTTCTGCGTACCATGATGGTACGAGATGGTTACAAAACTTTAGTTTTGGGGTATAATATGGGCATAAAGTTTAAGTTATGCTCATATGCACACTCAAAAACCAACACGAAAACCTTATCCGTCTGATATTACCAAGAGGCA
>Ga0209211_10001069_pt1 | contig 54009 bp, 61 predicted proteins | sample RifGroA2_FD_183992 | JGI IMG/M metagenome (GOLD analysis project Ga0209211, IMG submission 183992) | Groundwater microbial communities from Rifle, Colorado, USA - Groundwater A2 (SPAdes) (version 2) | ecosystem: Environmental > Aquatic > Deep subsurface > Groundwater | place: Rifle, Colorado... | reverse complement strand
TTACAAGGTCCGCAATCGCAAGATATGGATCATCACTGAAGCAGATCGCTCAAGCACTTGCATTATGTTGCCTGTCCATTGTCCCGGTGGCGGCTTCGAGCAGAAGGGTGTGTGGCATCTCCACGAGTTCGTACCAATAATCCGTGCCAGTTTGTACCAAACAGCGCAACGTCAGAATCCGGTCGTAGCCCTTCATGTGATGGAGGAAGTTTGGCAATTGCACGTTGGGTGGGTCCCAAGCGCCAGCGCCTAGCTCCATCCATTTCGACACATGGAGTTGGTCCTTCTTAATACTCTTGTCGGCCTGAGTCTTGAGACTAACCCGCACAGGGCCGATAGTCATGTCGTAGCCGGGATTAGTTGCGCTGTCAGCAAGTTTCGCCGGTTTGCCTGATAGTTGCAATGCCTTCTCAAAGGCGTACTCGAAGGGAGCTTTGGACAATGACCGCTTACTCATCGCATGGTGGATGCGGAGCAGGTCGCCTATATTTTCGAGGACTGCATCTGTTACCAAGTCACTCTTTGGATTGCGCTCGTAGGTATGCCATAACTGGAACTGCTGGACGAACGACTCAATCCAGGATCGTTGGGAGGTGGTGAGGGTGGAAAGTGCTTCCACCAGATCGAAGGCAGGTGTTGTGGAGTTCATGCCGCCATGTTACCTGTGGGCGGCAATACTCGCTAGATAGAAGGGGTTATCAACTAGCTCAACAGAGGACTTGGGTTGAGAACGCTTTCAGGATTCATAGACAAAAAAAATGGATAGTAGTTGGGTGTCCCAAATCCTCTGTTGAGCTAGCTGACATGAGTATTTATTGGGAGCCGGAACAGGGTACGTCTGTCTGACTATATACCAGGGGTATTTATGGCTATGCCTATTGGATGTCGACTGATTGCTGCTGCTAAGTTTTGTGAACATGTGTACAACCCCTAGAAATCAGGGTTCAATATACGTACAAAAGTATATTGATTCTTGATGCCGTAGATTTTTACCATTTGCGGCGCGGGGTGAAATCGGAAAAGGGAGAGCCGAATCATAGCAAACACGGCATAATCGACCGCCATGAATGCCAGTATTCGCAGCGAGGCGCAGCAACGCGCCGACGAGATCGGAATTTTTCGGGTCGAACTGGCTCGTCTCGAAGCCGAAGGCGTGCTGCGGCTCGATCCAGTCCAACAGCAGGCGCTGCGCGAACACCACGCCGCCCTGCTGGCCGGCTTTGCCAGTCGCTTCGACATCGACCGCGACATCCAGGCCAAGCAGTTGTCGCTCGGCATGCGAGTAGCATCTTTCCTCGGTGCGCTGGCGCTCGCGGCCAGCGTGTTCTTTCTTTTCTACCAGTTCTGGGGGCGCTTCGACGAGACCGCCCAGGTTGCGATCCTGCTCGGCGCCGCGCTCGGCGGCATGGGCCTGGCGGTGTGGATCCAGACCCGCGATGCGTCGGGCTATTTCACCAAGCTGGTGGCGATGGTGGCCTTTGCCTGCTTCGTGCTCAACCTCGTCATGCTCGGCCAGATATTCAACATCACGCCCACTGACCGCGCCCTGATCCCATGGGCGGCGCTGGCTTTCCTGCTGGCCTACACCTGCGATCTGCGCCTGTTGCTGGCGGCGGGCATCTGCTGCGTGATTGCCTTCGTCGCCGCGCGAGTAGGCGAGTGGGGCGGCATCTACTGGCTGCATTCCGGCGAGCGACCGGAGAATTTCTTCCCGGTTGCCGTGCTGCTGTTCGTCTTCCCGCAGTTGGTCGATCATCGCCGCATGACGGGCTTTGCCTCCATCTACCGCGTATTTGGTCTGCTCTGTCTGCTGCTGCCAGTGCTGGTGCTCGGCCATTGGGGATGGGGCAGCTACCTGGCGGACTACGAGGGCGTATCGACGCGCACCATCGAAGGCGGCTACGAAATCGCCGGCTTTGTCGCCAGCGCTCTGGCGATCTGGCTCGGCGCCCGGCGGCTGTGGCCGGACACGGTGAATACCGGCATTACCTTTTTCGTCGTCTTCCTCTATACCAAGTTCTTTGACTGGTGGTGGGCCGCCATGCCGAAGTGGCTGTTCTTCTTCGTCCTGGGCCTTGCGGCGATCCTGATCCTGCTGGTGTTGAAGCGCCTGCGCCGTAGCGGTGGCGTGGCGAAGGAGGGTGCGCCATGAAACTCCCCCCTCTGAAGACGCTGGCGGCGGGTGCGGCACTGATCCTGCTGGCGAACGCCGTGGCGCTTGTCGGCGTGTATTTCAATCGTAGCGGCGAGCCGGAAAGCCGCATGACGCTTTCCCAGCGCGAACTGGGAACGCCCTGGAGTCGGGGTATTGCCAGAGACAACAGCGGATTGGCGCTGGGGATGAACTGGCGGGTTAGCGACGGCAATCTGTCCGGATACTCATACGGTGGCTTCGGCCTCCACGGCGGTACGCCGGAGTGGCTGGACGAGCCGCGCATGAAGGAACTGGGCTTCGATGTCGCGACAGCGGCGGAAGACACTGCGGGTCGTCGCCGTTTCGAGCGCCAGTTGCCGCGCGAAGTGTTGCTTGTGCTCGAACTCGCGGGTCCGGCCTGGCAGCAGGCGCTGGAGCGGACACGAGAGAACGCCGCGCGTCAGGAAGCGGCGCGGCTGGCGAATGCCGACAGCAAGGAATTCGTCGAAAAGGCCAAGCGCGCGCAAGAGCAACTGAAGCGCGAAGAGACCATGAACAGCCGCCTCTTCGCCATCGACGCCGGCCTCGACCGCGCCGTCCTGCGCGCCAAATACCCGGATCGCAGCCGCTTCCTGATTCTCAAGAGCACCGTGCGCCCGCGACTGGTGACGCACGAGAAGAAGACGCGGATCACCGGCTACATCAGTGCGCTGGCAGTGACGCAAATCAACGTTCCGCATGCCCTGCGTCCGGAGCTGGAAACGGCGCTGCGTCAGCACAAGCGGACGGCGGATGATCCCGCGCCGCGCTTCGAGGCGACGCTTGCCGTCGGTCAGCGTTTGGAACCCTGGCTGGAGTCGGTGCGGGTGACACGGTGAACTGCCGGACATAGGGGCGGAAGTGCCGCAAACACGGCATAATCGACCGCCATGAACACATCCATTTTTCTGCGGCGCATCCTGCCGGCGGCGCTCGTTATCCTTCTCGTCATCGGCGGCTTTGTCTGGAGCACGCGCGCCAAGCCGGTGGTGGTGGTGCTGAAGACCGTTGATCGCGGCAACGTCGAATCCACCGTCGTCAATACCCGCGCCGGCTCGGTGGAGGCCTGTTTGCGCACCCGCTTGTCGACCATCATGGGCGGTCGCATCGAGTTCCTCGGCGTCAAGGAAGGCGACCGGGTGAAAAAGGGCCAGTTGCTGCTGAAGCTGTGGAACGACGACCAGAAGGCGCAGCAGACCCTCGCCGAAGCGCAGCGCGGTTCGGCGGCGCAGCGCGTCAAGGAGGTGTGCACCACGGCGGCCAGTTCGCTGCGCGAGGCCGAGCGGCAGACCTCGCTGCGTGGTCGCGGCTTTGTTTCGGAGGCCAAGGAGGATGCGGCGCGCAGCGAGGCCGATGCCCGCCGCGCCGCGTGCGATACGGCGCGCGCCGACATCGTCCAGGCCGATGCGCGGATCAGGGTGACGAAGGTCGAGCAGGGCCGCATGGTGCTCTACGCGCCCTTCGACGGCACCGTGGCGAAGATCGTCGGCGAACTCGGCGAGTATTCGACGCCCTCGCCGCCGGGCGTGCCGACGCCGCCGGCGATCGACCTGATCGATGAATCCTGTCTCTATGTCAAGGCGCCGATGGATGAAATCGACGCGCCCAAAATCAAGGCCGGGCTGCCGGTGCGCGTCTCGCTCGATGCGCTGCCCAAACAGCCTTTGGCCGGCAAGGTGCGGCGCGTCGCGCCCTATGTTTCAGCGGTGGAGAAACAGGCGCGCACCGTCGATGTCGAAGTCGATTTCGACATGCCGGCCACAGGCCACCTGCTGGTCGGCTACAGCGCCGATGTCGAGATCGTGCTCGGCGGTCGCCAGAACGTGCTGCGGGTGCCGACGGCGGCGCTGATCGAGGGTTCGCGGGTGATGGTGCTGAACGCCGATAGCGGCAAGCTCGAAGAGCGCAAGGTGAAGACCGGCATCGCCAACTGGGAGTTCACGGAAATCGTCGACGGCCTGGCCGAGGGCGAGCGCATCGTCATCTCGCTGGAACGCGAGGGCGTGAAAGTCGGCGCCAGGGCTACGGCGGCCACGGCGGCCACGGCGGCAGACGATAAACCCAAGTAGCATGAGCGTCATCCAGCTCGCCGGGATCGAGCGCGTCTTCCATCTGGGCGACAGCGTGGTGCATGCGCTGAGCCGGCTCGATGTCGGCATCGAGGCCGGCGAATACGTGGCGATCATGGGCCCGTCCGGCTCCGGCAAATCGACGCTGCTCAACCTGCTCGGCCTGCTCGACCGGCCCGATGCCGGTTCCTATCGTCTCGAAGGGCGCGATGTCACCACGCTGTCGCCGGATGAACAGGCTGCCGTGCGCAGCCGGCGCATCGGCTTTGTCTTCCAGAGCTTTCATCTGGTGCCGCGCCTCACCGCCGCCGAGAACGTCGCCCTGCCAATGATGCTGGCCGGCATTCCGGTGGCCGAGCGGACGCAGCGCGTGGCGCGGGCGCTCAAGGATTTCGGCCTCGACCAGCGCGCCGACCATCGCCCCGACCAGCTTTCCGGCGGCCAGCGGCAGCGCGTCGCGATTGCGCGGGCCACCATCATGCAACCCGCCGTGCTGCTGGCCGACGAGCCGACCGGCAACCTCGACCGCGCCACCGGCGACGACGTGATCCATCTGCTGGAAGCCCTCAATGAACGTGGCATGACGCTGATCATCGTCACTCATGACCAGAAGATCGGCGCGCGGGCGCGGCGGCAACTGATGATGGAAGACGGCGAGTTGAGGCATGACAGCGCCGCGACCGTCGCGACGACCTGAGGCGACGCCATGCGTAACGCCGATGTCCTGCGTTTCGCCCGCGCCGCGGCGGCCGGCTATCCGCTGCGCACCTCGTTGTCGGTGCTGGCCATGGCCATCGGCGTCGCCGCCGTGGTGGTGCTCACCGCGCTCGGCGACGGTGCGCGGCGCTACGTGGTCGAGCAGTTTTCCTCGCTCGGCAGCAACCTCGTCATCGTCCTGCCGGGACGTTCGGCCACTGGCGGTTTCAGCCCGGCCAATGTGGTCACCACCACGCCGCGCGACCTGACGGTGGATGATGCGGCGGCGCTCAGCCGCCTGCCAGCGGTGCGGCGCGTCGCGCCGCTGGCCGCCGGCACTTCCGAGATCAATGCCAACGGTCGGCTGCGCGAAACGCTGGTGGCCGGCACGGCGTCCACCTATCTCGACATTCGCGGTTTCAAGATGGCGCAAGGGTCTTTCCTGCCGGAAGCCGACTGGAACCGGGGCGCGCCGGTGGCGGTCATCGGCGCAAAGATTCAGGAAGAGATTTTTGCCGGCAAGCCCGCAGTGGGGGAGTTGATCCGCCTTGGCGACCGGCGCCTGCGCATCGTCGGCGTGCTCAAGTCCACCGGCCAGGGGCTGGGCATGAATACCGACGAAGTGGTGTTCGTGCCGGTGGCAATTGCGCAGGGCATGTTCAACACCAACACGCTGTTTCGTGTCCTGATCGAGGCCAAAAGCCGCGACCAGATCGAGGAGGTCAAGCGCGAGGTGGCCGCAATCCTCAAGGCCCGCCATGGCGGCGAGGAAGATGTCACGGTCATCACCCAGGATGCCGTGCTGGCCACCTTCGACAAGCTGCTGCGCGCGCTCACCGCCGCGGTGGCCGGCATCGCCGCCATCAGCCTGGCCGTCGCCGGCATCCTGGTGATGAACGTGATGCTGGTCGCCGTGACCCAGCGCACCTCCGAAATCGGCCTGCTCAAGGCGCTCGGCGCGCGCGGCGACACCATCCGCAACGCCTTCATGGCCGAGGCCGCCATGCTGTCCCTGGTGGGCGCGCTGACCGGCTACGGCCTCGGCCTCGTCGGCGCCTTCGTCCTGCGCCAGATGTACCCGGTGTTCCCGGCCTATCCGCCGGACTGGGCGGTGGTGGCGGCGCTGGTGACGGCGCTATCCACCGGCCTGTTGTTCGGCATCATGCCGGCACGGCGCGCGGCGCGGATGGATCCCGTGCAGGCTTTGATGAAGCATTGACCATGAGGACCTATCCCCCAGCCCCTTTCCCAAGGAAAGGGGTGACCACGGTTCAGCCGCAACGCGGCTTCCATGTGTCACGCTTCGGCCCCCCTTGGGACGGCCCGGCGGAGGGCCGGTGATGCTGCTCACCGACTCCCTCACGCTGGCCATCCGCGCCATCACTTCACAGCGCCTGCGCAGTTTTCTGACCCTGCTCGGCATTGCCGTCGGCATCGCCGCGGTGATCCTCTTGACCTCGATCGGCGAGGGCATCCACCGTTACGTGCTGGCCGAGTTCACCCAGTTCGGCACCAATGTCATCGGCATCCATCCGGGGCGCACCAAGACCGGCGGCGCCTCGCTGTCCGGCCTGCCGAGCAGCGCCCGACCGCTTTCGCTGGATGACGCCGAGGCTCTGGCGCGCCTGCCCAACGTGGTGGCGATGACTCCCAGCGTTTTTGGCAATGCCGAAGTCAGCGCCAACGGTCGCCTGCGCCGCGTTTCGGTCTATGGCGTCGGCCCCGGCATGCTCACGGTATTCAAGGGCAAGGTCAGGAGCGGCCAGTTTCTGCCGACCGACGAGGTCGGCAGCGCCCGCGCCCAGGTGGTGCTTGGTCCCAAACTGAAGAACGAGTTGTTCGGCAGCGAGAACGCCCTCGGCACGCGGCTGCGCATCGGCGGCCTGCAATTCCGCGTCATCGGCATCCTGGAAGCCAAGGGCCAGTTTCTCGGCATCGATCTCGACGACACCGCCTTCATCCCTGCGGCGCGCGCCCTTGAACTGTTCAACCGCGAGGGCCTCAACGAAATCGACATCGCCGTGGCCGAGGGCGTACCAGCCGCCAGCGTGGTGGCCGCCGCCAAGGAAGTAATGAAGGCGCGCCACGGCCGCGAGGATGTCACCCTCATCAGCCAGGAAGAAATGCTGGCCACGCTAGGCGGCATTCTCAACGTGCTGACCATGGCCGTCGGCGCCCTGGGCGGCATTTCGCTCTTGGTCGGCGGCGTCGGCATCGTCACCATCATGACCATCGCCGTCACCGAACGCACCAATGAAATCGGCCTGCTGGTGGCCCTCGGCGCACGGCGCCAGACCATCCTCAACCTCTTCCTCGGCGAAGCCGTGGCGCTCGCCGCCATCGGCGGGGTGGTGGGTTTGCTGCTGGGAATGGGGCTGGCGCAGTTGATCGGCTTCTTCGTCCCGGCGTTGCCGGTGCATACGCCCCTGTCATTCGTGCTGCTGGCCGAAGCTTTGGCGGCCACCATCGGCCTCGCCGCCGGCGTGCTGCCCGCCAGGCGCGCGGCAAGGCTGGATCCGGTGGAGGCGTTAAGGACGGAGTGAGGTAGCTGTCGCCCGGGTTACCGGGTTTCGCTGTACCAGGCGATTTGCGCGGCCAGTTCCGCATCGCTGAACGGATTGGCGAGCGCTGTCGTTTTGTCGCCGCGCGCGCCCAGCCAGAGGCGCGCGGCGAATTCCTCGCGTGGCATGGACTTCAACTGCACGACAAGATTCGTCGCCGGCAGCAGGCTGTCGACGGGCGGAGCGTCGTGACAGGCGGTACAGGTCATCTTGTGGATCGAGGCGCCCAGCGCCAGCGCCTCCGCCGTCGGCGCCGCGCCGAGCAGGCGGCGGGCGTCGAAGGGGTGACGTTTCTTGAGTGCATCGAGTTGCTTCATCAACCCGCGCCAGTCGCGCCGCAGCAGAGTCGCGCGCAACGCGGCCACGGGCGCGGGATCGCCCCGCGCCCGCCGCAGCAGCAGGGGCAATGACGAGAGCGCGCCATGGAGACGCTGTTCGATGCCCTGTCGTTCCAGCGGACCGCCCTCTGCAAGGATCAGCCGGCGCGCGTCGCCGGCCATGATGGCCAGCTCCGCCGCCAGGCGTCCGGCATGTTCGCCCGCGGCCCATGCCATTGTCGAGACGGCGCAGCAGCAGGCCGCCGCCAGACCCGCGAGGAGGATCCGAACGCGCATCAGAGCTTACTTCAGGCTGACCTTCTGTTCCACCGGGCCGACCTTGAGCATGGTCCATTCAGCCATGGAACCGTCAAAGAGTTTCGCCTGCTTGTTGCCAAGCAGTTCATGCGAGACGAACCAGCCCAGGGTGCTGAGGTGGCCCGTATTGCAGAAATACATCTGCTCGCCACTGCTGGGGACACCGGCATGCTTGAAAAGCTGCGCGAGCTGGGCGCGGCTGCGCAACTGACCGCCGTCGTCGACGGTGAGCCAACTGGTCGGCACACTGCGTGCTTTGGGCAGGGTGCCGGCCTGGGTGGTCTTCGGGCTTTGCGTGACGCCGATGAACAGATCGTCGGTGCGGTTGTCGACCAGCGTCACTTTGCCGCCCGCCACGGCCTTCTTGACATCGTCCGCCGTGGCCAGCAGCGTCTTGTGCAGATTCGCCTTGAAGCTCTTCGGCGTCGGCGTTACTGCGCCGTTGTCGAGACGGTTGCTCTTGTCCTTGCTGTAGGTTGCCATCCCGCCGTCCAGCAGCGAGACGTTGTCGTGGCCGAGCATCTTGAAGGTCCAGTAGATGCGCGTGCCGTGCGCCATGTTGCGCGAGGCGACGCCGGTGGTGACGACTACCACGTGTGTATCGTTGGCAATGCCAAGCTTGCCGATCGCCTCCGCCACTTTGTCCGGGGTATCGATCGGGAACATCTCCGGTACCTTGTCGGCCCGTTCCTGCAGCCAGCCGCTCTTGTAGTAGTCGGTGTTGACCGCACCGGGGATATGCCCGCGCAGGTAATCCGACGTGGGCTGAAGATCGACGAAGGTGACGCCGGGCTTGCCGATGTTCGCTTTCACCCAGGCGACATCGACCAGCGGTTCGGCGGCGAAGGCGCTGCCGGCGAGGCTGAAGATAATGGCTGCAAGCAGCCAGAGCGAGCGGCGGCTGTTTATCAAAATACTCTTCATGAATGTCTCCTCTGTTGGAAAGTGATACTGCTCAAATACTGACGATCCGGTCGGCGGCAAGAATGGCTTGAATCGCCGCGTCCCAGTCGGTTTCCTGCATGTCCCGACGCGCCAGATCGACGACCTCGACGCGATGCGTCTCGGCCATCCGCCGCAGCGCGGCTTCCACGGTCTGGGCGTCGGGAAACAGACCGGTATTCAGTTGTACGATGTTCATGCGAGCCTCATAGCGACAGCACGATGTCGGCGTCGCCGATACGCGCGGCAAGCGACGGCGCGTCAAGCAGCGGCAGGTCGTCCGCCATTGCGGCGACGCTGGTTTCCGGTTCGATTCCGGTCAGTTCCAGCAATTCCACGTTGGCGGCGTTCTCCTCGGTTTCCGCCACCGGCCCGGTCATGAAAACAAGGCCGACGCGGTGGCCGAAAATGGTCAGGCCGGCGGCAACGCGCATGGCCTCGGCGTGGTCGCGACGGGCAAGCACGAGAATGGTTTTTTCGCTCGCGCTATCTTTTTCGTGGCTCACAGGCTCACCACTTTCTTCGCTTCGCCCATCAATGCGCTGTTGCTGGTCTGGCTGCCGGACTCGACCGGGCAGGGCAGACCGGGACAGAACTTGTGCCAGGATTCCTCGCAGACCACGGCGCGCTCGGCATGCACCAGCGCCGCCGTCAGGTCGGTGTCCCTGAGGCCGAGCACGCCTTCGTGGGTAAAGAACGCGCCGACGCGGCAACCCGCGCGTCGTGCGGCGAGCAGCAGCGGATACAGCAAGCGCCCGCCCGCCGCCGTGCCGACATGAAACAGGATATCCATCAGGTGCGCCTCCCGCGCGCCAGCGCCCAGCCGGCGGCGAATGCGACACCGGTCGCGGCAAGCAGCGCCAAAGCCAGTGTCATGTTGAAAGTCGGCGCCGGCGGCACGGCGTTATTGCTCGTGACCTGCCGTTCCGGATAGCTGACGGCGTCGGCCGGCAGGCTGCCGTCGGCTGCCCACTCGGCCCAGCCGCCGGGATAGACGCGCACGGCGAGTCCCTGCCCGGCAACCAGTCGCGTGAAATAGACAATGCCTTCCCAGGCGTCGTGCGCATAGGCGACGGCATCGCCGGCATGCTGCAGCGTGCCGGCGGCATTCACCACCGGCAGGCGCAGGGCGCCGGGCAGGTGGCCGCCGCGCGCGCCGCGCACTGTTTCGCCCCAGTATTCCGCTTCGCTGCGGCCATCGAGCAGCAGCGGCTCGCCGGCAAGAACTTCATGCTTGAGCACCCAGAGCCGGTCGCGCATCGGCGCGGTATAGACCGCCGTGCGCAGGATGCCGCGCTCCTGGCCGGGCGCGGTGGCGCCGCCCAGACGGGGCAGCGGCTCGGTCAGGATGCGCACCGACTTCTGGCCGGCGAGATACAGCACGCCGGCGACGAAATCGCGCGCCGTGGCATCCTGGCCGACCACCAGCGCCTCCTCGCTACCGCTGAGTCCCGCCGTGCCGAGCATCCAGAGAATGTCGCGCTCGCTCGCCAGACGCCGGTGCGGGCCGAGAAAATCCTCCGCCGGCAGGCAGCGCGCGCCGGGCAGCGTAGCCGCCTTGCATTCGGTCCGCGGTCGGCTGTCGATGACCACCGCAGTCGACGTTTCCGCCTTGGACACGTAGGCAAAGTCGGCGGCGGCAAGCGCGCTTGCGGCGCCGAATACGAGCAATGTCGCCAACCAGCGTGTCATTATCAGCAACCGCCGAAGCGCTTTATCGCGGCGGGCACCGCGCCGACGGCGCCAACCGGCGCGGGCGGGTTGTCGATGTAATAGCCCATCAAGTCGATCACGCTGACCTTGCCGAAACCGGGCAGATCGAGTTCGCCTAGGGTTTCGGGCGCCGCCGGCGTTTTTGCCGCCTCGATGGTGGCGACGGGCAGCGTGGCCAACGAGAAGCCGGCGGCGCAGACGACGCCGGCGACGACCAGGCTCGCGGAACAAAAGATGACGCCGGTGCGATTGAGCATGTCGTCCTCCTCAGAGCGAATCGCTGAAAAATGCCAAGTACATCATGGCGAAGGCGAGGCAGAACAGCAGCCCGTGGGCGATGGTTTGCGCGTCGAGTGCCATCATTTGCCTCCCTTGTAATGACGCACCAGGGTTTCGACCGGAACGGCCTCGCCGCTGATCGGATGGATCACCGGCGGCGTGAAATAGGGCACGCCGTCCTTGGTGGCCTTCATGCCCGGCGGCGGCGCGAAGGTCATCCAGAGAAAACCGCCGATGCTGGCAATGGCCGAGCAGGCGACGAGAAAGCGCAGGAGCAGGCGTTGCCACATGGTCTCAGTCCTTCCTGATGTAGATGCGCCAGGAATTCGGCCCCTTGATCGTTGCCAGATGCGTCGCATCCAGTTCGTCGCACAGGGGTGGCAGCGCCTCGATCGAGGACGGGTTGTCGGCCTCCACCTCGATGATCTCGCCGGTGGCAATTTCGCCGACGGCCTTCTTGGTCATCAACTGCGGACGCGGGCAGGAAACACCCAGGCAATCGACGTGACGGGCAATCCTGATTTTCGTGCCATCTTCAAGTACGGCTTCGCCACCGGAAGCAACTTCCTCGACCTTCTTTTTCGATCCGAACAATCCCATTTTTGTTTCCTCTCGATCAGGCGTTGACAGTGGCGGCCCTGGCCGCCTTTTTCTTTTCGTGTTCCATCTGGTGCTTCTCGTGTTCTTCGTGCTGGGCGCGTTCGCGGCGCAGGATGCCGCGATAGAGCATGGCCAGGAAAGCCGTCTGCACCAGGCCGAAGACGATGGCCGGCACGCCGAGCTTGTCCGCCAGGGTCTGCGCGTTGGCAAAGCCCAGTTGCAGCGCCGGTGCGTTGATCTGCCCGGTCATGGTCTGCGGCGCGGGCGGCCACCAGCTCGCCGACCAGACCAGCGAGAAAATGAACATGCCGACAAAGGTAAAGATCAGCGCCCACACCGCGCCGATGTTGCCTTCGCCCGCCTTGACCCAGGTGGATACCGTGCAGGCGCCCGCCAGCACCATGCCGATGCCGAACAGAAACAGGCCGGCGAAGGTGTTGAGGCCGACATCGAATTGCAGCGGGTGGCCGGCGCCGACGCTCATGAAGCCGGTGAAGCCGATGGTCAGGATCATCATCGCCACCAGCATCGCCTTGGTGTTGCGATAGGTTTTGAACATGATGGCGTCGCGCAGCGCGGCGGTGTTGCAAAAGCGCGAGCGCTGCATCAGCAAGCCCGCCACGGAGCCGAACAGGAATGCGACCAGACATTCGACGATGGGTGTCATGCGTCGCCCTCCAGAATTTTCTTGTAGATCTTCGACCCGACCCAGGCGCCGGCAATGATGCCCGACATCGCCAGATAGCCGCCCAGGTTCATTTCCGGCATCAGGCCGAAGAAGGTCGAGACGTTGCAGATGTAGGCCAGCCGGATGCCGAAACCCATCAGCAGACCGCCGATGGTGATCAGAATCCACTCCGACAGGTGGCGCGGCACGCGCCAGTAGAACTCCTTGCTCATCACCGCGCCGACGAAGGCGCCGAACAGCATGCCGAGGCTGATATAGATTTTCCAGTAGTCGGCGTGAGGCGGGAAGACGATGTTCCAGAACGGGATGCGCTGCAACTCGTCGCCGAGCACCGCCTGCGCCATCAGCCCGGTCATCATCGTCTCGCCGCCGCCGACGGTCCATGCGCCCAGCAGCAGGAACATGAAGATGTCGAGCACCGCGATCGCCGAAAGGGCGATGATCGGATCCAAAGTCTTGCGAAAAAACTCCATGCCTGTCTTCCTTTATGTTGCGTTGTGGTCTCGCGGCGAGCGACGTTGTGCCGTGGAAGAGATTCTGCGGCGGCCCGTCGCGCCTGAGGTAGTATCTATTGCCAACATTCCGCTGCGCCGCCAGGAAATCAGATGACCATCTATCAGGAATCGCAAGGACTGCTCGATCACATGTTCAACGCCTGCACCACGGCGCAGATCAGCGAATTCATTCCGGAAAAGCGCGGCTTTCGCATCCACGGCCACAGTACCACGGTCTCGCTCGAACGCGCCTTCTGGAACGTGCTCGACGCCATGGCCGAGGACTGCGGGATGCCCGTGGCGCGCCTGATCGAGCAGGTGCTTGACAGTTGCATGGTGGCCAACGACAAGAATCTGTCGTCCTGCCTGCGCGTGATCTGCCTGAAATACCTGAACATCTATGCCATGGGTGGCGCGCCCGCCGCTCCGACGAATTGCTGCAACGTGCCGAACGCCGCAAAGAGCGGCGAGCCCGGATAGGACCCGCCGCAAACATTACCGGCTAATCCAGCGAGCCGTGATGGCCCAGCATGTTTTCTCCATCCGGGACATTGGCATAAATGTCAGCGATCTTCTTCATCTTGCCGGTCGCATTGACCTGATACACCGTCACGGTCGGCGCCACACCGGCTTTTGCATCCCCTTCCGTGGAAGCATAGAGCTTGGTGTGAGCGTTGTTCCAGAGCAAGGCGTGGATGGTCGACGGCGCGGGCGGCGAGACCGAAATCACCTTGAGCCCCGGCACCGAGATTTGATGGATGCGGCTGGTGCCGTCCTTGTAGCCAAGGGGAAAGTAAATATAGTCGCCGGACGGATGGTAGGTCGGATGGCGCGACTTGGCCGGGACGACGTTGGGATCGTCGGAACGCCAGCGGCCCGTCACCGTATTGGTCTTGCTGTCGATCAGCACCAGTTCCGGCACCGACTTCGACGCCACGACCAGAAGACCATTGCTGGCCGCCGCCTCGGTGAAGTGCGGATTTTCAAAGCCGACATCGAGGGTCTTCTCGATATCGCCGGTGGCGGCATCGATGATGGTCACCGAACGCTGGCCGATGCCGATGTTGGAGCAATAGACCTTGCCGTTGAAATACTCCATTTCGTGGGGTGCGCGACCGACGGTGATTTCCTTGACCACCTTGAAATCGCTGATGCGCACCATGGCCACCTTGTTGCCGTCGCGCTCGACATCCACCGGGCCTTTGCCTTGCCCGAGCACGAAAATGTAGCCTTCCTTCTCGGCCGGAATCATGCCGTAGGGTAGTTCCGCCACTTTTACCCGGCGCGAAACTTCGAGGCTCTCGCTGTCGATTTCCACCAGCGTGCCGTCATCCAGTTCGCCCACCCACAGGTAGCGACCGTCCTGGCTCCAGTAATACTGGTGCCCCTGGCCATGTTTGGACTTGTCCGAGCCGGTTATGACTTTCTTGACGAGTTTGCCGCTCTTGGCGTCGATCACGGAGACGTAGTTGCCGCCGTGATTGATGGTGAATAGATAGCGTCCGCGCGGATCGGGCACGATGTGGGCGGGCTTGGCGCCGATATCGCCGACCGAAATGGAAGAGTATTCCTCCATGCTCGGTACACGGTTGATGGTATGGCTGTTGTTGCCCCAGTTGGCCAGGTAGAAGAACTTCTGGTTGGGTCCGCCGACGCTGTAGTTGCTGGCGCATGCGGGCAGCGCCAGCAGGGCGGTCGCAAGCAAGGTGACGCAAGACTTGATGTTCATGGAATGACTCCCTTGTTCATTACGGAACGTAAATAGTGCGGGCGAGACGACGGGCTGGGTGAAAACCCGCCGCCGCGTTACACGAAAAATCGACGACTACTTGATGTTGGTCCGGTAAAGGTAGCCGGCATCCATCCATGCCGAGATGCCGCCCGGTACGCGATAGAGGTTGGTATAGCCGAACTCCTTGGCCCACATGGCGGCGTTGTGCGAACGACCGCACTTGACGAAGCCGCAGTAGATGACGATCTTCTTGTTCTTGTCCGGCCCGAGCAGCTTGCGGTAATCGTCCTGGCTCTTGAGCAGCGCATCGGTTTCCCACTTGCCGGCACGGCTGGACAGGAAACCGAAGTTGGTGGCGCCTTCGATGTACGCCAGCTTGAATTCCTCGGGCGGATGGGCGTCGATCAGCACCATGTCTTCCTTGGCGTCGATCATCTTCTTGAGGTCGGCGACGCTGATGATTTTGTAGCCGCCTTGCATAACTTCGTTGGCCAGCTTGAGGGCGATGGTTTCGGTCGCGGTTTCAGGCAGCAGGCTATTGCCGGCGTTGGCGGTGGCGCCGGTCAGGGCCAGTGCGGCAGCCATGGCGGCGATCAGGGTTTTCTTCATGTGGTGTCTCCTCCGGGTGAGTGATGTTGTAGTCGAACGATGTCGCGGGACGGACTGTGCGACCGTCCGCCGTACCCGAGGTAGTATTTATTGCAAACATTTTGGCGGCGTCGCCGTCAGCGCCCGAGTCGGCGCTGGCAAACGCGAAGGCGGAGCCTTCGCGGGACACATCGGGGACGCTACCCGGCGGTCATTCCAGCGGCAAATAGAAAAACACGAAGCGGCCCTGTTCGACGTTCACCTTTAGCGTGGCGCCGTGGTACAGGCCGTAGACCTCATAGCCGGGCATGGCGCCAGCGGAGTGGCATTCGCTGGAATGCTGGGGCGACTCGAAGTCGCGATCGCGGTCATACCATGATAGAAGCATGAAGCTGCCGAGACGGGCGGTGGCCTCGGCGTCGGCCAGCTTCATGGCTTCGAGGTAATCGTTCAGCGGCAGCGGCGGGACGAGTTCCGCCACGACCAGGCCGGAATGGTCGGGCACGGCGCCCAGCGGGCAACTTGGGTTATCGGTCATGGTCTGGCTCGTGGAAGATAATTTCCAAAATACCACGAACCGCCGTCTCGCCAGCGCCGACTTTCGGCGTCGCGTAAAATCGGTCGGGTCGAAATTTTCATCGGACAAACTTGCCCATGATGCCGAACGGAAGCGCCACACTTCAGGAGAGCGTTGCCCTGCAACGCGCGGCGCTGAAGCAGATCATCGAGGAGCCGCTGCGCGACGCGGCGCGGGCCAGTGCCACCGTCTGGGGCAGCCGCGCCGGCCTCAACGCCGAGCTGGCGCGCCTGTTTCCGGGCGTGCCGCATTGCCGCTACCTGTATGCCATGAATGTCAATGGCGTACAGATTTCCGACAATGTCAGCGCCGCGGGCGTCGAGGAGGCGGATTTCGGTCGCGACCGCTCGCATCGGCCCTACATGCGCGAATCCCAGCCGGGCACGGGTTTCCTGCTGTCGCGTTCCTACATCACCTTGCGCCAGCGGCGACCGGGGCTGACCGCCATCCAGTTGGTGCGCGGCGCCGACGGCGCCGCTCTGGGTTTTCTCGGCGCCGATTTCTACCTTGGCGACCTGCCGCTGACGCGGGAGCGCTTCGAGGAAAAGCACCAATGGCGGCAACTGCGCGGCGATCCGTCGATCCGCAGCCAGGTTTTTTACCAGACCCGCAGCGAGAGCGAGATGGATCGCCAGTTGAACGTCGTGCTCGGCGTCGTCGAGGAGTTGATGGTCGATCACGGCATGTATCACATCATCCTGCACTTTTCGAGCAGCCGCGCGGTGTATTGGACCCTCGACGATCCCTATCGCTACCGCCTGTTCGATATCCAGACCCTGGTCGATCCGGACATCTGCCTTGCCTATCCGAAGCAGCCCTATCCGTCTGACGCGGTGGTGCCGAAGGAGCGCATTCGCGCCATCCTCGACACGTTGGGCTCGCTGCGTTTCGTCGACGAGATGTTCTATCTTCGCAGCGGCACGCTGAATCTCTTCAACGGCATCGTCGGCCTGACCTTCTCCTGCGACGGCTCCCACTACGTGCCCTGGGACGAGTTCCTCAAGATGGACGTGGCGTTCTGGCTGGGGACGGCGTAGCCCATGATCGGACTCGCCTTCCGATGCCATGGTATCGGCGTGTTGTGCCTGGTCGCGCTGCTGATGGGCGGCTGCGCCACCAACCCGGTGACGAAGCAGACCGAATTGTCATGGATGTCGGAGCAGCAGGAAATCAGGCTGGGAACCCAGCAGTATCTGCAAAACCAGCAATCGGCCGGCGGCAGATTCATTCTCGATCCGGCGTTGACGGCTTATGTCAATGAAGTCGGGCAGAAGCTGGTGCGCGTCAGCGACCGGCCCAATCTGCCCTTCGAGTTCGTCATCATCAACGATTCGGTGCCGAATGCCTGGGCCTTGCCCGGCGGCAAGCTGGCGATCAATCGCGGTCTGCTGACGGAGTTGAAGAGCGAGGCCGAGCTGGCGGCGGTGCTGTCACACGAAATCGTGCACGCTGCCGCCCGTCATGGCGCCAGTTCGATGGAGCGCGGCATCCTGCTGTCGGCGGGCGCGGCGATCATTTCGGTGCTGGCCGCCGACAACCGGCATTCCGACCTGATCGACTTTGCCGCAGCGGGCGGGGCGACGCTGCTCGGCTTTCGCTTCGGGCGCGAACATGAACTGGAAGCCGATCGCTACGGCATCGACTACATGGTGCGCGCCGGCTACGATCCGCGCGCGGCGGTGGAGTTGCAGGAAACCTTCGTGCGCCTGTCGGGCAGCAAGTCGCCCGGCTGGCTGGCCGGCATGCTCGCCACCCATCCGCCCTCACAGGAGCGCGTCGACGCCAATCGCAGCAAGGCGGCGGGCTTGCCGGCGAACCTGTATCGCGGCGAGGACGTATACAAACGCAGAATGGCCTTTCTGTCGATCTCGAAGCCCGCCTATGCGGCGCACGACGAAGGCCGCAAGTCGCTGGCAAAGGATCCGGCCCATGCCCTGGTGCAAGCGGAACGCGCCATCAAGCTGGAGCCGCGCGAGGCGATGTTCCATGCCCTGCGCGGCGATGCCCTGAAAAAGCTGGGTCGCGTCGCGGAGGCCGAGCAGGAGTATGGCGAAGCGATCTCTCGCAACGGCGAGTACTACGCCCATTTCCTGAATCGCGGCCTGACGCGCAAACGCCTCGGCAACGCAGCGGGAGCGCAAAGCGATCTGGAGCGCAGCAACGCGCTGCTGCCGACCGCTGCCGCGCATTACGTGCTGGGCAACATGGCGCAAGGCGCCAGTAATCCGGCCAAGGCCATCGAGCATTTCAGGCTGGCGGCCGCTTCGGATTCGGACATCGGCAAGCGCGCCGGCGCTTCACTGGCGCGCCTCGATCTGCCGCGCAATCCCGGCAACTATGTGCAGGTGGAAGCGGTGGCCGACGGCTCCGGCAATCTCGGTTTGCGCGTCACCAACCGCAGCCCGATTGCCCTGCGCAACCTGCGCGTGGCGGGCGCCGTGCAGAACAGCGCTTTCCACCGGGAATATTCGCTGCCGGGAACATTGGCGCCGGGCCAGTCGACCGTGGTGGCGATGGGTGTCCGGTTATCCGATTTCAATACCGGCCTCAACCGCGTCAACGGACAGATTCGCGGCGCCGAGCCGGTCGAATAGGACTGCGCGCTACACCAGCCCGTCCATCAACTGCACCATCACCGTCTCGCCAGCGCCGACTGGTCCGCGCTCGTGTTCGAGGACGATGAAGCAGTCGGCTTCGGACATCGAGCGCAGCATGCCGGAACCCTGCGCGCCGGTGGGGCGCACGCACCATTCGCCGTTTTCCTGGAACAGGATGCCGCGCTGAAATTCGGTACGGTCGCGGCCTTTCTTCATCGGCTCGGTGCAGCGCGCGGGAAAGGCGGGGAAGGGCTTGACCGGATCGACGCCGGCCAGCTTGAGGATGGCCGGCCGCACGAACTGGTAGAAGGCCACCATCACCGCCACCGGGTTGCCCGGCAGGCCGAACAGCCAGGCTCCGGGCTGTTCAGCGCCGTTCGGTTGAATGCGACCGAAAGCCATCGGGCGGCCGGGTTTCATGGCGATTTTCCAGAAGGCGACTTCGCCGAGCTGGGCCATGAGTTGCTTGATGAAATCGGCCTCGCCCACCGAAACGCCGCCGCTGGTGACGATGGCATCGCTGCACGCGGCGGCTTCGCGAAACGCCGCTTCGAGCGCGACCGGATCGTCCCGCACCACGCCCATGTCGATGACATCGCAGCCCAGCCGCGTCAGCATGCCCCACAGCGTATAGCGGTTGCTGTCATAGACGGCGCCGGAAACCAGCGGCGCGCCGATCGAGCACAGTTCGTCGCCGGAGGAGAACAGCGCGACGCGGACGCGGCGGCGCACGACAAGTTCGGCGACGCCGAGCGAGGCGACGATGCCGATCTCGGCCGGGCGCAGCTTCCTGCCGGCGGCAATCGCCGTGCGACCGGCCTGCAAGTCTTCGCCGGCGCGGCGGATGTTCTGCTCGCGGCGCTGGCCGGGCGGAATGATAATGGCAACGTCAGCGCCATCGCCATCGACTTGCACCACTTCCTGCATCACCACGCAATCGACATCCTGCGGCAGGACGGCGCCGGTCATGATTCTCACCGTCTCGCCAGCGCCGACTTTCCCCGCGAATGGGTGGCCGGCGAAGGCGCTGCCGACCTGTTTCAGGCGCGTTTCGCCCGCAGTTTCGTCGCCGGCGGCGAGGTCGCCGGCGCGCAGCGCCCAGCCGTCCATGGCCGAGTAGTCATGGCTCGGCACGTCGATGGGCGAGACGACATCCTCGGCCAGCACGCGATCCAGCGCCTGGCGCACGAAAACCCGCTCATGGCCGCCGACGGGACGCAACAGGTCGAGGATCAGTTCGCGGGCGCGATCGACGTGCAGCGATTCGGGATCGTAGTCGTTGGATCGGGACTGGGTTTTGAGGTTGGAGGTCATGGCATTGGGGCGGCGCCGAAACTAGCCGCCGATATAGGACATTTCAATTTTTTCGGTGCTGCCGGGCAGGTCGGTGGCGGCGGTGCGAATCTCGGAATAGCAGTCATCGCGCTCCTGCCAGACGCTGGCGATGACGCGCCGCAAGCGCTCGTCGCCGGCCCCCTGGCGCATGATCCGGCGCAGGTCGTGGCCGTTCTGGGCGAACAGGCAGGTGTAGAGCTGGCCCTCGGTGGACAGCCGGATGCGGGTGCAACTGGCGCAGAAGGCCTGCGTCACCGAGGAAATGACGCCGATCTCGCCGGCGCCGTCCAGGTAGCGCCAGCGCGCGGCGACTTCGCCGGGATAGTTGGCGCCGATGGCGGCCAGCGGAAACTCGGCGTCGATGCGGGCGACGACCTCGGCGGACGGCAGCACCTCGTCCATGCACCAGCCGTTGGAACTGCCGACATCCATGAACTCGATGAAGCGCAGGATGTGGCCGCTGCCGCGAAAGTGGCGCGCCAGCGGCAGGATCTGGTCGTCGTTGCTGCCGCGCTTGACCACGCAATTCACCTTGATCGGCGCCAGGCCGACGGCGGCGGCGGCGGCGATGCCGTCGAGCACGTCGCCGACCGGGTAATCGACATCGTTCATGCGCCTGAACACGGCGTCATCGATGCCGTCGAGGCTGACCGTGACGCGCGTCAGGCCGGCGTCCTTGAGCGCACGCGCCTTTTTCTTCAGTAGCGAACCGTTGGTGGTCAGCGTCAATTCCACCGGCAGCTTCGCCAGTTGTTCGATCAGGTTCTCGATGTAGCGGCGCAGCAGCGGCTCGCCGCCGGTGATGCGAATTTTCTCGACGCCCTGATCGACGAAGATGCGGGCGATGCGAACGATCTCCTCGAAGGAGAGCAGGTCGCCGCGCCGCAGGAAGGCATGGTCGTGGCCGAACACGGCTTTCGGCATGCAATACACGCAGCGGAAATTGCAGCGGTCGGTGACGGAGATGCGCAGGTCGCGCACACGCCGGTTGCGCCGGTCGACCAGCGTGTCCGCCGATGCGGCCTTGGCCGTACTGGCGATGGGGATAATAGTGGCGGTGGTTTTCATCAGGTTCCGGACTATAAGCCGGCGCGGCGACGGAGACAACCTCTGCCGACATCGCGATTTCCAAGGCAAGGAAACATCGTTTTACACATCTACCATTTCACTCGATAATTGACTTACAACTGTTGTCGAACATGGCGACCGGAATCATCGGAGTTCGTTCATTGTTGCTTACCCCAAAGGAGAAAGAAAATGGAAATCCGCAAACTGATTGTCGCATCGCTGTTGTCACTGGGCGTCTGCACCGCTTTTGCGCAAATGCCCGGTCCCGGGCCCGGCCAGCGACCCAGCGCCGAAGAGATGGAAAAGCGCTGCCAGGCCAATCCCGAGAAGTGCGCGCAGATGAAGGAGAACATGCAGAATCGGCGCGAGGAGTTCAAGAAGAAGTGCGACGCCGATCCGAAGGCCTGCGAAGAGAAGAAGGCGCAGATAAAGGCGAAGATGGAAGAGCGTCGCGAGGAGTTCAAGAAGAAGTGCGACGCCGATCCGAAGGCCTGCGAAGAGAAAAAGGCGCAGATGAAAGCGAAGATGGAAGAGCGTCGCGAAATGCGGCAGGAGCATCGCGAGGCGATGAAGGCGAAACCCGCCGTCAAGTAGGCAGGGAACCCGGAGCCTGTCTCGTGAAGCGGCTCACGCGCGAGTTCATGAGGCAGGCCCGGGGGTGTTGGTGATGGGAGCCCCCAGGCTTCTGGCGCGGCGGTCGGCAACAGGTAAAATGGGGCCGCATGGAAATTGGCAATAAATTCCTGGTCCCGGTTCGCGGACCATTCAGCGTGTTTTTTCAAAAGGGACGGGTTTTATGAAAGTACTTCTTGCGGCATTTGTGATGCTTTGCAGCAGCCTGGGCTGGAGCGCCGAGAAATCGGCGCCTGCTCCCGCGGCTACCGTGGTCAAGGGCGAAGTGCTGGAAGTCAAGGATGTAGATAGCTACACCTATCTGCGCCTCAAGACCGCCGACGGCGAGATGTGGGCTGCGGTTGCCAGGGCGCCGCTGAAGAAGGGGGCGAAAGTCACGGTTGAAAACGTGATGGTCATGAATAATTTTGAAAGCAAGTCCCTCAAGAAGACCTTCGACAAGATTGCCTTTGGCAACCTGGAGGGCGCGGGCGGGCAGGTGGCTTCGGCGCACGGCGGTGCGCCCAAGACGGTCGCGTTCGCCGGCGACATCAAGGTGGCCAAGGCCAGTGGCGCGGATGCGCGTACCGTTGCCGAAGTTGTGACGAAGAGCGCCGAACTCAAGGACAAGAAAGTCGCGGTTCGCGGCAAGGTCGTGAAATTCACCGGCGCGGTGATGGGGAAGAACTGGATTCATCTGCGCGACGGAACCGGTTCGGCGGCGAACAAGACGGATGACGTGCTGGTGACGACCATGGACAAGGCCAATATCGGCGATACCGTGCTGGTCAAAGGCGTGGTGCGCACCGACAAGGACTTCGGCGCGGGGTATTCCTACAAGGTACTGATCGAGGAAGCGACGCTGGGGCAGTGACCCGTCATTGAGGTTCAGTCAAGTTCCCATTCTTCAGCGGGCCTCCAGAAAGTCGGGACGGTACTGCCGAGCGCGGCTTCCCCGACTTGATTCAGATGGCGAAGCGGATCGGCGTACATGATCCTGATACCGGAACGGATGGCTTCATCGAGCGAACTGCCATAGTGTTCGAGGACATATTGCGTCGTCTGCGAAAGCTCGCCGGTATAGACAACGTTTGCATGGTCGAGAACCTGAAACATGGTCGCCTCCTGTTGCGGTTGATGCGCAGACTGTCGAAAACCTCTTTCGTCTGGCCGCGATGCACGCAAAGGATGTGCCACGAGCAAAAATAGCAAGAGCGTCAAATAGTTATCAATTCCAGCCCTTGTCGTGACCGGCAAAACCTGGATGCGTGGCCGGCAATAAATGCAGGCTTCAGTGAATCTCGCGGGTTTCGAGGAAGCTGACTTCCGGGTGGCGTTCCTGGGTCATCGACAGATTGACCCGGTTGGGCGCCAGATAGACGTAATCGCCGGCGCCGTCCAGTGCCACGTTGGCGCCTGACTTGTCGGCCAGGGCGCGGATCGCCAGATCGTCGCCGCGCAGCCAGCGCGCGGTGGCAACGGGGTAGGGCTCGAAGATGCAATCGACGCCGTACTCGAATTCCAGCCGGTGGGCGACCACGTCGAACTGCAAGGTGCCGACCGCGCCGAGAATCAGGTCGTTGCTGTGGATCGGCTTGAACAACTGCGTCGCGCCTTCTTCCGCAAGCTGCTGCAAGCCCTTCTGCAAGGCTTTCATTTTCATCGGATTGCGAATCTGGGCGCGGCGGAAGTGCTCCGGCGCGAAGCAGGGGATGCCGGTGAATTTAAGGTCTTCGCCCTCGCTGAAGGCGTCGCCGAGCAGCACCGTGCCGTGATTCGGAATGCCGAGAATGTCGCCCGGCCAGGCTTCGTCGGTGGTGTTGCGATCCTGCGCCATGAAGGTGATGGCGTTATTCACCGCCAGCGTCTTGCCGGTCGAGCGCTGGCGCAGCTTGATGCCGCGCTCGAACTTGCCCGAGCAGACGCGGATGAAGGCGATGCGGTCGCGGTGCTTGGGGTCCATGTTGGCCTGGATCTTGAAGACGAAGCCGGAGAACTTCGGTTCGTCCGGCTGCACCAGGCGGGTTTCCGTGGCGCGCGGCTGCGGTGGTGGCGACAGGTCGACCACGGCATCGAGCAAGGATTGCACGCCGAAGTTGTTGATCGCCGAGCCGAAGAACACCGGCGTCTGCTTGCCGGCCAGATAGGCGGCGCGGTCGAAGGCGTGCGATGCGCCGCGCACCAGTTCGACTTCCATGCGCAACTCTTCCGCCTGATCCGGGATCAGTTCGTCGAGGCGCGGATTGTCGAGGCCCTCGATGATTTCCGAGGTGCCTTTCTCGGCTTGCGGGTCGAAGAAGTAGATGATGTCGTCGTAGAGGTGATAGACGCCGCGAAAGCGCTTGCCCATGCTGATCGGCCAGGTCATCGGCGCGCACTGGATGGCGAGCACCGCTTCGATCTCGTCGAGCAGTTCGATCGGCGGCCGGCCTTCGCGGTCGAGCTTGTTGATGAAGGTCAGGATCGGCGTGGCGCGCAGGCGGCAGACGTTGAGCAGCTTGATGGTCTGGGCTTCGACGCCGTTCACCGAATCGATCACCATGACAGCCGAATCGACGGCGGTCAGGGTGCGGTAGGTGTCTTCCGAGAAATCCTCGTGGCCCGGCGTGTCGAGCAGATTGATCATGCATTCGCGATAAGGGAACTGCATCACCGAACTGGTGACCGAAATGCCGCGCTGCTTTTCCAGTTCCATCCAGTCCGAGGTGGCGTGGCGCGAAGCCTTGCGCGCGCGGACTTCGCCGGCAACCTGAATGGCGCCGCCGAACCACAGCAGCTTTTCGGTCAGCGTGGTCTTGCCCGCGTCCGGATGGGAAATGATGGCGAAGGTGCGGCGACGGGCGGTTTCGAGTTCGAGCTGGGACACGGCAGAGTGAATGTTGGTGCGAAGGGCCGCGATTATACGGTGCCGACCAAAAGGTTCCCGCGCCAGTTGCGTCGCTCCAGTGTATATAATGAGAGTGATTTTCATTCACGCCAGGAGAATGATATGACCACGGACCAAATTCCTGCTTGGAGCCCGGCGGACCTGCACCGCCATTTGCATGATGGCAGCCGGTTCGCCATTCTGGACGTGCGCAACCGGGACGAATTCGATGCCTGGCAAATCGAGGGCAAGCTTCCGATCCAGACCGTCAATGTTCCCTATTTCGATCTGCTGGAACTGGACGATGAAGACGAGGAAATCGCCGCCGCGGTGGCCCGCGCGGTGCCGGCGCGGCTGCAGGACCGCTTGCCGCGAAGCGAGCCGATCATGGTGGTATGCGGTCAGGGCCACACCTCGGGGCACGTTGCCGAGGGCTTGCGGCGGCTCGGTTATCAGGCCTTCAACCTGGAGGGCGGGATGGCAGCCTGGGGCGACCACTATGAAATGCGGGCCGTCGAGGAAAGCCAGCGGCTCGTCATTCTCCAGATCAGCCGCCCGGCGCGGGGCTGCCTCGGCTATCTGTTTGCCAGCGGCGGCAACGCCATGGTGGTCGATGCCGCGCGTCACACCGGGATCTACACGCGGATCGCCGCCGAGCGGGGCTGGCGCATCACGGACGTGTTCGACAGCCATCTCCAGGCCGACCATCTCAGCGGCGGCCTGGCGCTGGCGGGGGCGCAGGGCGCGAACTACTGGCTGCATCCCTATGACAGCATCGAACCCACTGACCTGCTCCCGGCGACGTTTTCCTTCCATTACCTGGAGGACGCAATGAGCTTTACGCTGGGCGAGGTCAATGTCCGCGTGCTCCATATGCCCGGCCACACCCTGGGCATGACCAACCTGCTGCTGGACGACCGCTACCTGTTGTCCGGCGATACGGTGCTCATCGAGTCGATCGGGCGGCCCGATCTGGGCGGTCGGGCAAAGACCTGGGTGCCGCTCCTTTACCACTCGCTGCAACGGCTGCTGGCGTTGCCCGACCGCACCATGGTGCTGCCGTCCCACTTCGGCCACATTCGCGAGGCCGACGACGCGGGCTGTTATCGCGCCACCCTCGGCGCTCTGCGCAGCCACAACGAGGGCTTGCGCATGTTCGACCGTGGGCCGGAGGCATTCAGCGCCTACATCCTGGAAAGCCTGCCGGAACACCCGAAGGCCTACGACGACATCCGGCGAGTCAATACCGGCCTGCTCCAGGTGGACGAAACGAAAGCCGGCGAACTGGAACTCGGGCGAAACCGCTGCGGCCTCTCACACCGCGAAGCAGGGCAGGACTGAAATAGTCGGCGCTGGCGATACGGCGAAGCACGGCTTCAAGCCGCCTCGAAGTGCTCCAGCAGCAACTGCACGGTCTGCGTGCCGTTCCATTCGTTGATATCGACGCGGAAGGCGGCGCGGATGCGGTTCGGTGCCGCGCTGCTTGACCCGTCGGAGAAATTGAACTGGATGGCATCGAAGCGCTGGTTGCCCTTTTGCAGCTTGAGCTTGAGGTGCTTGTTTTTCAGGATGCGCTGATTGAGCACCTCGAAGCTGTCGGCGAACAGCGGCGCGGGGAAGGCCTGGCCCCAGACTTCCTGCTGCATCAGGCGCACGGCTTCGAGCGAGAAGTAGCCGGATTCGAGCGGGCCGTCGGTTTCCAGCGTGCGGGTGAGTTCGGCCGGCGACAGCAGTTCGCCGCAAACCGTTTCAAAGGCGGCTTCAAATTCGGCGAGGCGATTTTCGTTGAGCGTCAGGCCGGCGGCGGCGGCGTGGCCGCCGAAGCGCAACAGCATTCCCGGATGCTGCTTGGCGACCAGGTCCAGCGCGTCGCGCAGGTGCAGGCCGCGAATCGAGCGACCGGAAGCCTTCAGCTCGCCGTCATTGCCGCGCGCAAAGGCGAAAGTGGGGCGGTGCAGTTTCTCCTTGACGCGACCGGCGAGGATGCCGATCACGCCCTGATGCCAACCCGGATCGAACAGCGTCAGGCTGGCGCGGTTGCCGGCGTCGAGCGAAGCCAGCAGCAGCTCGGCATCCTCGCGCATGTCGGCTTCGATGACGCGCCGTTCGCGGTTGATGGCGTCGAGTTGCTGGGCGATATTCAGCGCGCGGTTGGGGTCGTCGGTGACCAGGCATTCGATGCCCAATGACATGTCGGCCAGCCGACCGGCGGCGTTGAGGCGCGGGCCGAGGGTAAAGCCGAGATCGAAAGTGGCGGCGCGGCTCGGTTCGCGACCGGCGACGGAAAACAGCGCGCGCACGCCGGCCTGCATCTGGCCGCCGCGGATGCGCGCCAGACCTTGCGCGACGAGAATGCGGTTGTTGTGGTCGAGCGGCACCACGTCGGCCACGGTGCCGAGCGCCACCAGATCGAGCAGGCCGGCCAGATTCGGCTCCGGCTGTTCGGCGTAGGCGCCACGACGGCGCAGTTCGGCGCGCAGGGCCAGCGCGACGTAGAACATCACGCCGACGCCAGCCAGCGCCTTGCTCGGGAAATCGCAGCCGGGTTGGCTGGGGTTCACTATTACATCTGCTTCCGGCAGTTCATTGCCCGGCAGATGATGATCGGTAATCAGCACGGCGATGCCGCGACGTTTCAGTTCCGCCACGCCTTCGACACTGGCGATGCCATTGTCAACCGTCACCACCAGATCGGGATTTCGTGCCGCCGCCAGTTGCGCCACTTCGAGCGAAAGCCCGTAGCCGAGGGTGATGCGGTCGGGCACCAGATAATCGACCGTGGCGCCCATCATCCGCAAGGCGCGCAGGCCGACGGCGCAACCGGTGGCGCCATCGCAGTCGTAGTCGGCCACGATCAGGATTTTCCGGTCGGCGGCAATGGTATCGGCCAGCAGTACTGCCGCCTCGTTCGCCCCTTTCAGTTGCTGCGGAGAGAGCAGGGCGCTGCTGCGCGTATCCAGTTCGTCCATGCCGCAGATGCCACGCGCCGCGTAAAGCCGCGCCAGCAGCGGATGCACGCCGCCCTGTTCGAGCGTCCAGGTGACGCGCGGCGGAATGTCGCGGACGGTGATGCGGGTGACATGGGTCATGGCGGCGCCAGTTCGGCAAGTGCGCGCGGTTTGCGCCAGAACTTCCACAAATCGCGGCGGCTGATGTGGAGTTCGGCCGCGCCAGGATCGCCGGGAGCGAGCAGGCGCAAGGCGTCGAGCTGGCCGCGACGCAGCGCGTCGAGCGCGGGCGCCAGCCAGTCCGCCTCTAAGCGGGCCAGTTCGTCGCGCCAGTTCATCGCGTCGCCGACGCGAGCGGGCGACTCAAGCGCATCGAACAGCGCCAGCGGCGCGCGGGCATCGGCACGGGTGAAGCGGTCCGGCAGCGCGGCGAAGTCGATCTGCAACAGGCGGGCGATGCCCAGCGCGACCGGGTCGGCGCTCCAGAGCATGTCATGCGGATGAGCGCCGAAGCCGTTGCCAAACCCGGGCAAGCAACCGCCGCCCCAGGGCCAGAGGGAATTGACCTGCGGCTGACCGGCGGCTTCGCGCGCCTGATTCACCGGATGGGCATGCAACTGCATCTGCGCCTCGTTGATGGCGTGGCGCCACGCGGCATAGGCGGCATCGAGCGGCAGCGGCGAGGCCGAGCGACCGACGGCTTCGGGCAAAGGCTGGAAAACCGGCGCGCTGGCGGCCAGGCGCAGGTTCCAGCAATGCGGCGAGATCACTTCCAGTTGGCCGAGCCCGGCGAAAGTCGGCGCCAGCGACACGGCGAGCGCGGCGGATTCTTCGTCGGTCAGCGCCAATCCTTGCGGATCATCGACGACCACCGAGCGCTGCTCGAAGCGCAGCCGTACCGGATCGAGGCACAGCCAATCCGCTTCGCCGGGATGTTCGCGCAGCGCCAGCCGGCGCAAGGCCGCAGCCGGCAGCGGCGCGGCCAGACCGAAGCTTTCGGCCAGGGTCGCGGCGGCGTCCTGAGGCGGACGTTGACGCAGGCGACCCTTGCCCAACAGGGTGGTGAAGGCAGGCAGAGGCAGGTCGTAAGTGAGATCGGCGAGCGCCTGGCGCGTCCATATCAGGCCAGGCACGATGAGCGTCAGCATGGCCGGATGTTAACATGCGCCGCCAAGCGCAAAAATGCGGCTACGATGAGAGATATAGTGGACGTCCCGGTCGATGAACTTGTGGAAAATACCGACCTTGCTGCATGACCCGATGCGCTGAATGATGAAGACGCCACACGGCCTTGTTTACGCGATCCTGATTGTCGTCGCCATTCTGGCGGTAACGCTCTTTGCGCGGAGCCAGAGTCCTCGGCTCGTCACCACTGCCGCTATCCGCACGCCCCCGCCGGAATCCGCCGCGGATAATGTGGGCACGGTTGCCAAAGAGGAATCCGGCGGCAAGGAAACAAATCCGAAGCCGGACGACGATGCGTCGAAATGAAAAATCGACTCATTGACGGTGTCGAGGTGCAACGCGGTTCCGGCAATGTCTTTGCCGACTTGGGCCTGCCGGATGCCGACAAGCTCAAGATCAAGTCCGGCTCGGCTACGACATCGAAATCAAGGTGAAGCCAGCCTCCGATCCCGTCGGGCATTTGATGCTGGCTGTTGCTTGACGGCTGTCGGCCAAGGGAGCTCTTCGAAGTGGCCATTTCATGTTGACAGGCGACCCGTTGTTGTATTGACAAAAGATATATTAGGTATATGCTGCATACGGCTACGCAGATAGGAGCAGGCACATGAACGTGAGAAAAGACGCTCTGTTGGTATCGTTCCGGGAAGACTCTATTACCAGGGTAAGTCGGCAAACTTTGTCGAAAATATCCGATGCGCTGGGCTTTGATCAAACCCAGACGGTTCATCTTGCGTTGGCCCGGCTAAGAGAAGATGTCCTGGGTCCATCGAAAACGCCTGAAACGCCTATAGTCGGCGAGGAGTACCTGCCTCTTACGGAAGAACAGGAAGCCGCCATCAGGAGCCATGCGCCAAAGATTGGCCGGAGCTGGAAGAAGCTAAGCAGCAAGTCCCTGTTCTGATGCCAACGTACTGGCCGGAACCGGAGCCTGGCGATATCGTGGATTGCCGGTTTCCCGAAGATAAGGTTCCGGGACCTGGACCAAAAGAACGCCCAGCCCTTGTTACCAATGTCGATACCTTCGAGGATGACATTGGCGCACTTCACGTAATCGTTGATGTTGCCTATGGCACATCGCAGGGAACCGCTGATCCATACCCTGGAGAATTCGTCGTAAAGGCGCGACATCCCGGTTCTGGTTTGACGAAGGACACCAAGTTTGACTTGGGGAAGATATTCCGTATGGAATTCGACGATGAATGGTTCGCCCCCGCTGCACCTCCGCATCCGCACGTGCCCCCCAAGCGAGGCAAGCTCACTCCATCGAAAGATCCGCTGATAAAGCGGAAGCTGTCGTCCGCGTTATCGGAGGCGAAGAGTGCCGGTCGCTCGACCAAGCCAGCCGTTCCTCGCCGCAAACCGCAATAGCTCGCCCGATGAATTGCTGACCCGAGCTTGGGGGGTAAATCGGTGGTTGCAACTTGTCTTCCGCTTGCGGCCAAAATCGAAAGGTCAACATGGACATTCCATTATGGGATTCGGGACTGAAGGATTTCTAGGGACCGACGCCCAGCGTCTGGCGGACGAACAACGATCCACGTTTGCGGATCTCTTCGACTATGCGTTTGAGTGCTCGGCAACCGCCATGAAGATTGCGACACTGCCACTTCCGACCGGCAACAAAGGTATATCTCTAGGCGTGATGTTCTGCCGCTGCCTTGCCCAGTATCAGGGCGCCATCATTCTTGCTGAACGCGGATTGCCGATCGAATCCATGGTGCTGACTCGCGCCCTGTACGAGACGAATCTGGTTCTTGGTGCGCTCGCCGCGAACGCGGTAACCCCCGAGGAGTTGGTGGACAGCGACTTTGGCAACCGGACGAAGATTGGTGCGGTTTTACTGCCAATCGCCAAGAAGCACAGCCCAACTAAGCATCACGCAAAGCTCGCAGCCTTCATCGCGAATAACACGACCGCGAAGCCGCTCAGTTTTCACGAACTGGCGCAGCGATCTGGAATGCAGATGCTCTACGACGGGCTCTACCGTCATCTCTCGCACTTCGCAGCCCACCCGTCGATAACGGCAGCGGAAGGATATTTCGTGCCGATAGCCGGCGGTGAGGACCGCGTGATCTTCCGGCCACTTACCAACGGCACACCGAAGGCGATTCTTTCCGCCTGTTCGGGGATTATGGTAGCGTGCGCAGCCTTTGAGAAAGCAGCACGCACGAATCTCGAAGTGAACGCGGAGATAGCAATGCGCCTAGATCGCGAAGAGATTCTTTACGAGAAATATCGCCCTTGGGACATCAAGGGTGAAAAAGACTAGTCTTGCATGGATAGCAGCGTGACCGTCTCCTTTGGGCACGAAGGAGTCGTTCGGTTCGCCACAGAATGCAAGTCAATAGCATTGCACGTAGCACAATGAATTTTCAATCACGGGATCCGGATAGCCGAAATAGCGCATGAACTACGAACTCCTCATCGGTCTGCGCTACACGCGCGCACAGCCGCGCGAAGGCGCTGCCAACCGTTTCATCTCCTTCATCGCGCTGACCTCCATGCTCGGCCTGGCGCTTGGCGTGGCGGCGCTGATCGTGGTGCTGTCGGTCATGAACGGCTTTCAGAAGGAACTGCGCGAGCGGATTCTCGGCGTCGTCTCGCATGTTCAGATCAGCAGCGAAAGCGGCGAACTGGCCGACTGGACGAAAGTGGTGCAGGCCGTCGCCCGGCATCCGCGCGTGAAGGCGACCGCGCCCTACGTGCAGGCGCAGGGCATGCTGAGCTTCGACGGCCAGGTGCGCGGCGTCATGGTGCGCGGCATTCTGCCCGAGGCCGAAGACAAGGTGGCCGACTTCGCCCGCCACATGAAGTCGGGCAAGCTCGACCAGTTGATGCCCGGCGAGTTCGGCATCGTGCTCGGCTACGAACTGGCCCGTGCGCTGCGGGCTGTAACCGGCGACAAGGTGACTTTGCTGGCGCCGCAGGGGCTGGTGACGCCGGCCGCGATCCTGCCGCGCGTCAAGCAGTTCCGTGTGGTGGGGGTTTTCGAGGCCGGCATGTTCGAGTTCGATTCCGGTCTGGCGCTGATCCACATGACGGATGCGCAAAAGCTGTATCGCATGGACGAACGGGTGTCCGGCGTGCGGCTCAAGGTGGATGACCTGTTCGCCGCGCCGCGGATCGGTCGCGAATTGCTGCGCTTTTTAGACATGGATGCCGGCGTCAGCGACTGGACGCGCAGCCACGCCAACTTCTTTCGCGCCGTCGAAATCGAGAAGCGCATGATGTTCCTGATCCTGCTGCTTATCGTCGCCGTCGCCGCCTTCAACATCGTGTCCACCCTGGTCATGGCGGTCACCGACAAGCGCGCCGACATCGCCATCCTGCGCACGCTGGGGGCCAGCCCGCGCAGCATCATGGGCATCTTCATCGTGCAGGGCACGTTGATCGGCGCCGTCGGGCTGGCCGTCGGTGTTGGCGGAGGGATCGCCCTGGCGCTGAACATCGACGTGGTGGTGCCGGCGCTGGAAAACCTGCTGGGATTGAAGTTTCTGGCCAAGGATGTGTATTACATCAGCGAACTGCCTTCCGACCTGCACTGGTCGGATGTCGGCATCATCAGCGCGACATCTTTCGTCCTGACGCTGCTGGCGACGCTGTATCCAAGCTGGCGCGCCTCGCGCACGCAACCGGCGGAGGCGCTACGCTATGAGTGAAGCAGTCAGCGAGGCCGTTCTCGAATGCCACGGCCTGACCAAAGTATTTCATCAGGGCGAGACCGACGTGCCGGTCCTCACCGGCGTCGACCTGAAAGTCGGCGCCGGCGACACGGCGGCCATTGTCGGCGCCAGCGGTTCCGGCAAGAGTACCTTGCTGCATCTGCTCGGCGGCCTCGACAAACCGACGGCGGGCCGGGTGCTGCTGCATGGGCGCGATCTGGCGCAGGTCGGCGAGGCGGAGCGCGGGGCTCTGCGCAATCAGTCGCTCGGCTTCGTCTATCAGTTCCACCATCTGCTGATGGAATTCACCGCTGTCGAAAACGTCGCCATGCCGCTGTTGATCCGGCGCATGCCGCGCGCCGAAGCGGTGCGGCAGGCGACGGCGGTATTGCATCGCGTCGGCCTCGGCCATCGTCTGGCGCACCGGCCCGGAGAACTTTCCGGCGGCGAACGCCAGCGCGTGGCGGTGGCGCGCGCGCTGGTCACCGAGCCGGCTTGCCTCCTGGCCGACGAGCCGACCGGCAACCTGGACCGCAGCGCGGCCAATGCGGTGTTCGGCCTGCTGCTGGAACTCTGTCACGAGCATCATGCGGCGCTGGTGCTGGTGACTCATGACATGGATCTGGCGGCGCGGGCAGCGAAAGTGATGCGGCTGGAGGATGGCGTGCTGACTTGAAGCGCGCCCGTTTGCGCCCGGTCGCACGCCCTGGCCGGGGTATCATTCGCCGCAGACCTCGAACAGGATTTCATCGTTGAACATTTCCCCCGTTGAACCCGGCACCATTGGCACCATAGGCCCTTGCCCGGTGGCCCCCGATTCCTTGCAGGGCATCAAGCGTCAGCAGACCAATCCCGCGCGCTGGAGCGGCGCCGGCTGGCAGGCTTTCGTCGCCGACTTGCGCGCCGGCGGCGTCGAACTTGGCGAGGGCGCCGTCGCCTGCGGCGTGTATGCCACCGATGCCGGCGGCACGGCTTACGGTTTGCCGCATGGCGTGGTGATTGCGCGCAGCGCCGGGCAGATTTCGCTGCTGCTCAAGGCCGCGCAAGCGCATCGCGTGCCGGTGACGGTGCGCGGCGGCGGGCTGACCACCGAAGGCGAGTCGGTGGCTTTCGGCGGCGTGCTGCTCGACATGACGGGCATGAGCCGCGTGCTGAAGATCGACGCGGCGGCGTTGACGGTGCGCACCGAAGCGGGAATTTACTGGCACAGCCTGGCCGAGGAACTGCGCCGCGACAATCTCGATTACCTCTCGGCGCCGCTCAACATGACGTCGTCGGTCGGCGGCACGCTGGGCGTCGGCGGCATCGACGTGAATTCGGCGCGGCTGGGTTGCAGCGCGGATCAGGCGCTGGCGCTGCAAGTCGTGACGCCTACCGGCGACATCGTCGAATGCTCGGACAGCGAGAATGCGGAACTGTTCCAGCGCGTGATCCTGGGATACGGCCAGTTCGGCGTCATCACCGAGGCGACCTTGCGCCTGCGCCCTTACACGCCGCTGCGAATGCACTACTACTACTATGCCTCGCTGCGCACCGCCATCGAGGACCTGCAAATGCTCGACCGCAACGATGCCAGCGACTATTCCGGCATCCTCACCATCATGGACTGCGCGGTGAATCTGCTGGTGGCCTTCGATTCCGACCAGCGCGAAGCGGCGTTTCGCGCCAAGTGGGAGTCGCGCCTGCGCGGCCACGGCGAACCGGGCTTCGCCTTGCGCATGCTCGGCCACTATGCCCTGCGCCCGTGGAAAGTCCGCGAGGCGCTGTATCTGCTGCGACGCAAGCGCGAGGTGTTTCCCGAGTTCCGCCGCGCCGAGTACATGCGCGACGGCAAGATGCATGACCGCACGGTGGTGTTCTCGCGCGCCGTGTGGAAGCACTGGGGCTCGCGGCAGATGGTGATCCCCGACCTGGCGACCTCGGCGGATCGCTTCGTCGAGGCCGTCCTGCGCGGCAACGCGGTCTGCCGCAAGTATTTCAGGCACTACACGCTGTATTGCGTCGGCATCAAACTGCGCCCCGAGCATCAGCCGCACTACGAAATGTCCTGCGTCCCGCCCGGTGCGGAAGACCGGGCCTATGGCTGCGAGTTCGAGCCGATGATCGAAGGCGGCGTGTATAGCCGCGATCATTTCCAGGCCTTCAAGAATGCCATCTATGACATCGGCGTCGATCTGGGCGCCAGTTATTATCGTTTCGGCGGCATGATGAAGGGCTATATCCGGCGCATCTTCGGCGACGCGCTGGTGGACCGGCATCTGGCGATGAAGCGAAAAGCCGATCCGGCGATGATCCTCAACCGCGACGTGATTTTCTGATGCCCGCATTTCTCGCCCGGGTTCCCGCCGCGCCGCGCGACCACGCTGTTTGCAGCGGCTGTAGCCTGTGTCTGCTGGTATGTCCCGTGTGGCGGCAACATCGCGATCCCCGGCGGACGCCCGAATATCTGCTCAAGGCTTTGCAGTGCGGCGCAAGCGCAGAGGAATTGGCCGGGATTGTCGAGGCTTGCCCGCTGTGCGGCGCCTGCGTGCCTGTCTGTCCCGAGCGTGTCGACCTGGTCGCCCTTATTTCCGATCTGCGGCGGAGCGCCGCAGCGCCCGTGAGTCCCGGCGCGGCATTGAGCCGCAATCCCACGCTGCGCCGCAAGCTGCGCGCCACCGACCTCTATGTGATCGAGCCGCGCGCCTACCATGCCGACTACGAGCGGCTGGTGAAGTACTACGATCAACTCCAGGTCGAGACCGGATGCAGCTTCAACCTCGATTTGCAGCGCATCGCCATTCCCGCGCAGGGCCAGGTGCCATGGATACTGCGCGGACGCCAGGCGACCCGCGTCGTCTGCGAAAGCCGGGATGACTGCGCCGTTTTCGCGGCGGCTTGCGACTTGCCGGTGGTGCACATCACTGAATTGGTGGCAGCTTGATGAACAGGGAAACACGCCATGCGTTCGGTTGATGTGGTGATAGTCGGCGCTGGCCTGGCGGCGGCGGCGGCGGCCAAGCGGCTGGTCGATGCCGGGCTGGAGACGGTCATTCTCGAGCGCACGGAATTGCCGCGCCACAAGATTTGCAGCGGCATCCTGTCGCCGCGCGGGCATCGCTTTTTGCTGGAGAATTTCGGCCCCTTGCCGCGGCAGACCTTGCACGATCCGACCTGGTGCCGGGGCGTGACTTTTCATTTTCCGAGCATGGTCTCCATGCCGATGGACTTCTTCGGCGGCAGTACGCCGCACCTGCACCGCAAGTATTCCGACTACTGGGCGATCCAGCGCAGCGGCGCCGAAGTGCATGATCGAACATTCTTCACCGGCCTCGAAGACAAGGGCGATCACGTGCTGGTGCAGGCCAGGCAGAATGGCGAACCGGTGACGTACCGCGCGCGCCAGGTGATCGGCGCCGACGGCCCGAGTTCGCATGTGGTGCGGGCGATCTATCCCGACTACCCGAAGCAGATTCCCTGGTTCTTTGTCGGCCAGAAATTCCACGACATCATCGATTGTCCGCTGAGCCCCGACTATTTCCATTTCTGGTTCCACCCCGGCCTCGGCCATTACACCTGGAGCCATGCCCGCGACGGGCGGCAGATCGTCGGCGTCGGCTTCAAGCGCGGCGACAATTTCGCCCGCAAGCACGAGGTGGTGCAGAAGTATCTGCAAGACCGGCATGGCGTGCGCTTGCAGCCGCCGGCGGACGACCACGAGGGCTGCGGCGAGAACTTCGGCCCGTCGCTGATCAATCGCTACGTCTTCGGCAAGGGCAACGTGATGGTCACCGGGCAGGCCGCCGGCTTCCTCAACATGATCGGCGAGGGCATGAGCTGCGCGCTGCATTCCGGCGCCATCGCCGGTGAGGCGGTGGTCGAGGCGCGGCGGCGCAACCGCCCGGTGCAGGAAATGTACCGTCGCATGATCGCTTCCGAGGTGCGCCGCACCACCGACCAGTGGAATCCGCTGAAAATCGCCTTCGACCGTCCGCACGAAGCGGATTTTCCCGCCGCGCTGATGGCATTGAGCTGGACGGACCGCGCCAGGGTGCTGCGCGACATATGGCGCTTCGTCGTGCTCTACAAGGAATTCAAATGGGGCCGGCAGATCGCCAGCCTCGCCTTGCAGCGCCCCATCATCGGCGGCTATTCGATGCGGCGCTGGCTGTAGGCGATCTTGCTCCAGGTTCGTGCCAGGATGACCCATATGATGATAAATTACCGGCCATGATCGAACATCCATTTCCAGACTTGGAGTCGTGGGTTGCCTACTTCAGCGAGGCCAACCTGCCCGTGCTGCGCCATACCGTGCAAGCGCTCGAAGGCATGCGCGAGAATGCCGAGAACACCAACGGTCGCACGCTTTCCGGGACGATCTTGCGCGATCCGATGATGACTCTGCGGGTGCTTGCCTACCTCGAATCCAAACGCGGTGCGCGCCAGTCGACCGACATCACCACGATCGAGCGGGCGATCATGATGATCGGCATCACTCCCTTCTTTCGCGATTTCAGTGAGTTGCCGCATATTGAAGACCAACTCAAGTCGTATCCGAAAGCCATGCTGGGACTGCTCAAGGCCGTCCATCGCGCACGCCGTGCCGCGCAATGGGCGCGCGACTGGGCCATTATCAGGCACGATCTCGATGTCGACGAAATAACCCTGGCGGCTCTGCTCCACGACCTGGCGGAGATGCTCATGTGGAGCTTTGCACCCACCCTGGCCACCAAGTCTCGCGACACCCAGATTGCCAACCCCAATACGCGTTCCTCGGTCATTCAGACCGAGATCTACGGCATACCGCTGTACCAACTCAAGATGGCGCTGGCTGAAACATGGCACCTGCCAAAGCTTCTGACCCAGTTGATGGACAGCCAGAACGCGGAAAACCCTCGCGTGCGCAACGTCAAGCTGGCCATTGATCTGGCCCGCCACTCGGCCAACAGTTGGAACGATGCTGCCCTGCCGGACGACTTCAAGGGCATCCGCGATTTGCTGCACATCAACCAGCAGAGCCTGGTCCGCCGTCTCGGCGTCGATGAAGCTACCTCCGCCATATTGCTGGCGATGGATGAACCGCCGCCGGACCAAACCGACGAAGCCAGCGATGGTAGCCAAGCCCCATAAGATTCGGCGGCACGGTCGCCGGATTGCGCGAAGCCCTCCGGATGCTATTCTGGAAACAAGAGTCGACTTACGAGGTATCCGATGGATATTGCAAGCCTCAGCACCACCGCAGCCGCAGCGAGGTTGATAAGTTCACGTGCGAATACTCAGAGCGACGTTGACCCCGCGGCGCAGGCGTTGCAGAACGCCGATCGGCGTGTCCAGAAGCAGCGGGATTCCGTTTCCGTGCAGTTGTCGGCATTGGGGCAGATCAAGTCGTCATTTTCGGACGCGCAGGTGGCTTCGCGCGCCCTTGGCGATACCAGGCAGACCGCCACCGATGCCGACGTCAAGAAGGCGACAACCAATTTCGTCAAGGTTTTCAACGCCGCGGCACAAACGGCCAAATCGGCTACTGCGGCGCAAGGCGCGCTGGCCGATGACGGTCGTGCCCGTTTGACGGGAAACGATCTGCGTCGCACCGTCAGCGCCGATGCCACGGCGGCATCCGACTTGAAGAAGATCGGCATCACACAGCAAAAAGATGGCACGCTTGCCATTGACACGAAGAAGTTCGACGCCGCGCTCAAGGCCAATCCCGATGCACTGCGCAGCACGCTTTCCTCGGTCGGGCAGAAGGTGGATCAAACCGCAACGCGCGAACTTGGCAAGAGCGGCAATATCGGCAATGCGGTGAACTCGCTCGACAACCGCGCCAAGAGCCTTGAAAGCCAGCAGGCGGATCAGTTGGCTCAGGCTGCTGCCGTCCAGCAATTGGTCGCCGCGCATACGGCCAGGCTCAATAGCAGCCTGAATACCGGCGCGGTCGCCTACGAGCGAATTTTTTCGATCTAGAAGCCTTCGTTTTCGCGCAGGAAGCGCCACTGCCCCAGGGGCAATTCACCCAGGCGCACGCGACCGATGCGCACCCGCTTCAATCCCGTAACCCGCAGGCCCACCAGTTCGCACATGCGCCGAATCTGCCGCTTGCGACCTTCCTTCAGGACAAAGCGCAGTTGTTCGGGATTGGCCCAGGCCACCTTGGCCGGACGCAACTGCTTGCCATCCAGTTCAAGGCCGTGATTGAGCAGCGCCAGGCCGCGTTCGTCGAGCGCGCCCTCGACGCGCACCAGATATTCTTTCTCCACCTTGGAATCGTCGCCAATCAACTGTCGCGCCACGCGACCGTCCTGGGTCAGCACCAGCAGTCCGGTGGAATCGATGTCGAGCCGGCCCGCCGGCGCCAGGCCTTTCAGATGCGAAAGCTGGAAGCGCTGATGATCCCCGGCCATCTGGGTCTTCGGTGAAATCAGGCTGACCGCCGGTTGGTGGCCGTCTTCGGCCTGGGCGGAAACGTAGCCCATCGGTTTGTGCAGCAGGATGGTCGCCTGTCGCGCCTGCGTCGCGCGCGCCTCCGGCGCCAGGGTAATCACCGCGTCAGCCGCCGCCCGCGTGCCCAGTTGCGTGACCCGCTGGCCGTCGACGAACACCAGTCCGCGCTCGATATAGGCGTCGGCCTCGCGCCGCGAGCACAGTCCGCGCTCCGCCAATAGTTTGGAAACCCGAATACCCTGCGTATCATTCATGGTCGCGCATTCTATCCCGCCCCCATGCTCAGCTATCGCCACGCCTTCCACGCCGGCAACCACGCCGATGTCCTCAAGCACCTTGTGCTGATGCATTGCATTGAGTACATGAACAGCAAGGACAAGCCCTATACCTTGGTCGACAGCCATGCCGGCGCGGGCTTCTATGCCCTCGACGCCGAACATGCCAAGCGTACTGGCGAGTATATCCACGGCATCGGTCGCCTGTGGCAGCGCAAGGATCTGCCGCCGCCGCTGGCCGAGTACGTGGCGCTGGTGCGCGCGCTCAACGGCAGCGCGACGCTGCGCCGTTACCCCGGATCGCCCCGCATCGCGGCAAACCTGATGCGGGACAACGCCCAGGTACGCGACACCCTGCGCCTGTGCGAATTGCACTCGACGGATTTCGCCTTGCTGCGTCGCCAGTTCAAGGATGCGGGCCGTCGCGTCACGGTGGAACAGGCCGACGGCTTTGAAGTGCTGAAAGCCGCGCTGCCGCCGCCTTCGCGACGCGGTCTGGTGCTGATCGACCCGTCCTACGAAATCAAGAGCGACTACATGAAAGTCGCCGCCGCCATCAAGGACGCGCTGAAACGCTTTGCCACCGGCACCTACCTGGTCTGGCACCCGATGCTGCCCACCCTCGAAGCCAACCATCTGCCCGACAAGCTGAAAAAAGCCGGGGCCAGCCATTGGCTGCATGCCACGCTGAGCGTGCGCGCGCCGGCCACCAAAGGCCACGGCATGCACGGCAGCGGCATGTTCGTGATCAACCCGCCGTGGACGCTGGCCGCCACGCTGGAAGGCTGTTTGCCCTTTCTCGCGACCACGCTGGGCCTCGACGACGGCGCGAGATGGAGTATCGATCAGTTCGAGCAGGGCGCGAAGAAGGACTGAAGCTTACAATCCGACGGTCATCCCAATTGATCGAGAGCAGCATGCAGCGCGAAGCCATGGAATTCGATGTCGTGATCGTGGGCGGCGGCCCGGCCGGGCTTTCCGCCGCGATCCGGCTGAAGCAGATCAACGCCGGGATCAAGGTCTGCCTGATCGAGAAGGGCGCCGAAATCGGCGCGCACATCCTGTCCGGTGCGGTCATGGATCCATGTGCGCTGACCGAACTGATACCGGACTGGAAGGCGCTGGGCGCGCCGGTGGAGACGGAAGTCACCCGCGACCGTTTCAGCTTTCTGACGCAGCACGGCTTTGTCGACCTGCCCACGCCCCTGCTGCCGAACTGCTTGCGGAACCACGGCAACTACATCATCAGCCTCGGCCAGTTATGCCACTGGCTGGGCGCTCAGGCGGAGGCGCTGGGCGTCGAAATCTATCCAGGCTTCGCCGGCGCCGAGATGCTCTACGATGACAAGGGCGCCGTGCGCGGCGTCGCCACGGGTGACATGGGGGTGGGGCGCGATGGCCAGCCCACGGCCGGTTATCAACCGGGCATGGAACTGCTGGCCAAATACACGCTGCTGGCCGAAGGTTGTCGCGGCCACCTGGGCAAGCAGATCGAGGAGAAGTTCTGCCTGCGCGCCGCCTCCGATCCGCAAACCTACGCCATCGGCATCAAAGAGCTGTGGCAAGTCGATCCGGAGCGGCACGAGAAGGGCTTCGTGATGCATACCTTCGGCTGGCCGATGAAATCGGACACCTACGGCGGCGGCTTCATTTACCACTTTGGCGAGAATCTGGTGTCGGTCGGCCTGGTGGTGGGTCTGGGCTACAGTAATCCATTTCTCTCGCCCTTCGAGGAAATGCAGCGCATGAAAACCCATCCGCAGATTGCACCGACATTCCAAAGCGGCAAACGCCTGGCTTATGGCGCACGGGCGCTGGTGGCCGGTGGCTTGCAGTCATTGCCCAAGCTCGACTTTCCCGGCGGAGCGCTGTTGGGCGATGATGCAGGCCTGCTGGTCGCCTCGCGCATCAAGGGCAGCCACGCCGCCATCAAGAGCGGCATGCTGGCGGCCGAAGCCGCCGCTGCCGCGCTGGCCGCCGGTCGCGCCAATGACGCGTTGGCTGAATACCCGGAAGCCTTCCGCAATTCATGGCTGTACGAAGAACTGCACACCGCGCGCAACTTCAAGCCGTGGATGGCAAAGGGTCTATGGACCGGTTCGCTGATGTTCGGTATCGACCAGGTTTTGCTGCGCGGCAAGGCGCCGTGGACCCTGCACAATTCAGCGGATCACCTGAAGCTCAAACCTGCGGCCGAATGCAAGCCGATCGACTACCCGAAACCCGATGGCGTGCTGACTTTTGACCGGCTCTCTTCCGTGTTTCTCTCCAATACCCATCACGAGGAAGACCAGCCCTGCCACCTGCAACTGAAAAATGCGGATGTGGCGATCGACACCAATCTGACTATTTACGACGCCCCCGAACAGCGTTACTGCCCTGCTGGCGTGTATGAAATCGTGTACGACGAGAACGGGACCCCGCGCTTGCAGATCAATGCGCAGAACTGTGTGCACTGCAAGACCTGCGACATCAAGGATCCGACACAGAATATCAACTGGGTGGTGCCGCAGGGCGGCGAGGGACCAATCTACCAGCAGATGTAGGGTAGGCGAAGCTAGGCAACGATGGCGGAATCAACCTGGGGTTCTGCCGCAACCCGTCCAGCGGCTTCGGTTGCCTCTGCTTCTTCCGCTTTCCGCAGACATTCGCCAACGGCTGGAAAGTCGTTTCGCAAGGCGACATCGGAAGCCCTTCCGTATGGCCCGCCAAGTGACGGCGATGCGCCTCGTTTGAGCATCATCTGGACTATCTTGAGATTGCCGCGCTGAGCGGCACGCATCAACGGACTCATGCCTTCATGATCAACGGTGTCGAGATCGAAATCAACGCCAAGCACCGTCTTGACGTAGGCAATATTGCCGCGCTCGATGGCGTTGAGCAGCACACGGGTTGCTTCGGGATTCTGCTTGCGTATTTTTGGTTCCAGCCCCGATGGCAGCGTCTTGGCGCCATAGTTGAGCAGCGACAGCGCGACCATGGCGATCAGTGCTGCCAGCAACGGCATCTGACTGATGCCCAACCCCTCGGCCCATTTTTCCGGCAGATTGGCGCCGATGGCCAGCAGCGCATAGAGCAGAAAGAAGAAAAACCGCACATAGAGAAACAGGGCGAGCACCACCATCAGGCCCAACACGCCCATCAGGAGTTCAGTCTCCACCCCGATGCTGGCCAGCAAATCGCGGGGCAGATTGCCAATCAGCGCCATCGTCCCGACCAGTCCCAGCAAGGTCCATTCCCTTATTTGCGTTTGTTTGACGATATCCATATCGATCTGGAGTCCCAAAACCTGATGCACGAGAGTGGGGCGTATGTCATGAATCGACGGCATCATGCCGAGTCATGGGAATTCGATGTACGTAGCTAATTTAGCGCATCCCCCGCCTTGTTGGAATGTTCTTATTCGAAGGAAAGTGATATTTGTGGTGAAATTCCCGCCCCAGAAACGATAAACTGTCGGCCTTTGTGCACGGCGGCAATCCGATGGCACGACAACAAGGAGACGTAGCGATGAAGCAACAATGGGTATTTGCCTTCGAGGAAGGTGACGGCAAGAACAAGATGCTCCTCGGCGGCAAGGGCGCCAACTTGTGCGAAATGACGCAGATCGGCCTCAATGTGCCGCCTGGCTTCGTCATCAGCACGGACGCCTGCCTCGCTTTCCTGGACAAAGACCGCTTGCCGGAGGGTGCATGGGAAGAGACCCTGGCGCACATGAAAGCCCTTGAAAAGAAGACGGGGAAAACCTTTGGCGGCGCGGAAAATCCGCTGCTGGTTTCGGTGCGTTCCGGTTCCTCCATGTCGATGCCGGGCATGATGGACACTGTTCTCAACCTCGGCCTCAACCCGACCACGCTCAAGGGTCTGATTGCGCTGACGGGTAATCCGCGTTTTGGTTATGACGCCTGGCGTCGCTTCATCCAGTTGTTCGGCAAGATCGCCCTCGGCATTGCCGACGAGCATTTCGATGCGGCGATGGCACAGACCAAGGCCCGTCACGGCGCCAGCCAGGACATCGATCTGAAGGCCGAACATCTGGACGAGCTGGCGAAAGAGTTCCTGGCCATTGTCCAGCGGCATACCGGCAAGCCTTTTCCGGAAGACCCCTACCAGCAACTTGAGATCGCCATTGGCGCGGTATTCCGTTCGTGGAACGGCAAACGCGCCATCGACTATCGCAAGCAGTTCAAGATCACCAAGGACATGGCCAGCGGCACCGCCGTCAATATCGTGACCATGGTCTTCGGCAACATGGGCACCGATTCCGGCACCGGCGTTGGCTTCACGCGCAACCCCGGCACCGGCGAAAACATCATCTATGGCGAATACCTGGTCAATGCCCAGGGCGAGGATGTGGTGGCCGGCATTCGCACACCGAAGCCGATTGCCGAAATGGAACAGGAAATGCCGGAAATCTACCGGCAGTTGCAGGAACTTCACGCGCGTCTCGAATCGCACTATGCGGAAGTGCAGGACTTTGAATTCACCATCGAGAAAAGTCGCCTGTATTGCCTGCAAACACGCAACGGCAAGATGAATGCCCGTGCCATGGTGCGGACTTCGGTTGAAATGCACCGGGAAGGCTTGATTACCCGCGAAAAAGCCTTGATGCGGATCGATCCGGTATTGCTGGAGCAGATGCTGGCGCCGCAACTTGCCGCCGATTTCAAGGGCAAGCCGCTGGCGACCGGCCTGCCGGCTTCCCCCGGCGCCGCCTCGGGCAAGATCGTGTTCGATGCCGACACGGCCGAAGAGCGCGGGCGGGCGGGCGAACTCATCATTCTGGTGCGCGAGGAAACCAAGCCCGAAGACATTCATGGCTTCTTTCAGGCGCAAGGCATTCTCACCAGTCGCGGCGGCAAGACTTCCCACGCCGCCGTGGTCGCCCGCGGCATGGGCAAGCCCTGCGTCTCCGGTTGCGACGCCATCGTCATTTCAGATACGGCGCGCCGCGCCGTGATCGGCGAGACCACCTTGCATGAAGGCGACGTCATCACCATCGACGGCAGCACCGGCAACGTCTATGCCGGTGAAGTCCCCACGGTCGAAGCCGAGTTTTCCGAGGACATGATTACGTTGCTGGGCTGGGCGGACCAGGTGGCGCGGCTCAAGGTGATGGCCAATGCCGATACGCCGGACGACGCCGCGAAGGGGCGGGTTTTTGGCGCCATGGGCATCGGCCTGTGCCGCACCGAGCGCATGTTCAACAGTTCCGATCGCCTGCCCATCGTGCAGGAGATGATTCTCGCCGAATCCGTCGAGGAACGTCAGGCGGCCCTGGATCGCCTGCTGCCGATTCAGCGCGCCGACTTCACGGGCATCTTCAAGGCCATGAAGGGCCTGCCGGTGACGGTGCGCCTGCTCGACCCGCCGATGCACGAATTCCTGCCGACGGCGGCGCAACTGGAACTCGAAATCGCCCATTTGCACCATATGCGCGATTCGATCAACGCCATGGAAGAGCTGCCGGAAACCCTGAAGCTCCTCAGTCCGCGCCTCTATCAGCAGTACTCGGATGGCCTCTCCAGGTTGTCGCAGAGCATGAAAGACTTCAAGGACGGCCATCTGGAAGAGGACGCGATCCACAAGAAGGAGAAAATCCTCAAGAAGGTACGCGCACTGTCCGAGGTCAACCCCATGCTCGGCCATCGCGGTGTGCGCCTCGGCATCACCTATCCCGAGATCTACAAGATGCAGATCCAGGCGATTCTGGAAGCCGCCGCGCTGTGCGCCAAGGAAGGGGTCGAGGTTCATCCCGAAATCATGGTGCCGCAGGTGGCGACTGTCGAGGAATTGTGCCGTGTGCATAGCTACGTGAAGCATCTGCACAAGCTCGTGGAATTGACTCATGGCATCACGGTGAATATCAAGTTCGGCAGCATGCTGGAAGTGGTGCGCGCCTGTCTGCGCGCCGGACGCATGGCGCAGGATGCCGAGTTCTTCTCTTTCGGCACCAACGATCTGACGCAGGCCACGTTCTCTTTCAGCCGTGAAGATGCCGAGAACAAGTTCCTGCCGTCCTATATCGAAAACGAAATTCTTCAGGACAATCCGTTCGAGGTGCTGGACCAGAAGGGTGTCGGCCAACTGATGCGAATGGCCGTTACCGAAGGACGCAAGACGCGGCCCGACCTGAAGATCGGCATCTGCGGCGAGCACGGCGGGCATCCGGCGTCGATCCACTTTTGTCATGGCCTCGGGCTGACGTACGTCTCCTGCTCCGGGCCGCGCGTACCCATCGCGCGACTGGCCGCCGCGCAGGCGCAACTGATGGAAACCGGTGGCACGGTGACCAAGAACGCGTAGGGCGTTCGGGCGCAGCGCAAGGCAATGGCGTGACCGTAAGCAGCTCCATGGACGATTGCGGTTTCATGGGGCTGGCGCTGGACCTGGCGCGCGAGGCGGGCGCTGCCGGCGAAGTGCCGGTGGGCGCCTTGCTCGTTCTGGAAGGGAATGTGGTGGGGCGCGGCTTCAATCAGCCGATTTGCCGCCACGACCCCACGGCTCACGCCGAAATCATGGCCCTGCGCGACGCCGCGACGCATCTGGACAACTACCGACTGCCGGGCTGCACCTTGTATGTGACGCTGGAACCCTGCGCCATGTGCGCCGGTGCGATCATGCATGCGCGCATCGACCGCGTCGTGTATGGCGCGCGCGATCCGAAGACCGGCGCGGCGGGCAGCGTCATCGACCTGTTCGGCGAATCCCGCCTCAATCACCACACGGCGGTTGTCGGTGGCGTCCTGGCGGAGGAATGCGGCAGTCTGCTGTCGAGCTTTTTCGCCGCGCGTCGCGGGCGAACGCTGGTAGCCTGAACCGCCCATGCATATCCGCATCAGCCTGCCGGATCAGACCCTGGAACTCCGCGACGAGCGCGGTGCGCTGCTGCGCCGCTACCTTGTATCGACGGCCAGGAACGGAGCCGGCGAGCAGAATGGCAGCTTCTGCACGCCGCGCGGTCGGCACATCATTCGGGCGAAAGTCGGCGCCGGCGAGACGGCGAATACCGTGTTCGTGCGCCGCCGGCCGACCGGCGAACTATGGACGCCGCAGCTCGCGGAACAGTTTCCCGACCGCGACTGGATCTTGACGCGCATCCTGTGGCTATCCGGCAAGGAGCCGGGGCGCAACCGGCTTGGCGAAGTCGATACCATGCGCCGCTACATTTATCTGCACGGCTCGCCGGATACCGTGGCCATGGGCACGCCGGGTTCGATCGGCTGCGTGCGCATGCGCAACGCAGACATCGTCGAACTGTTCGATCTGGTGCCGGTTTATACGCCGGTCGATATTATCGAGTTCGGCGTCGAGGCCGAGCCGGAATTCACCGAACCGCATCCAGCATAAAGCGATAGCGCAGGCGCAGTCCGCGCTGCGCGCCCGGCAGCCAGGTCTGCTCGTCGAAACTTGCCCAGCCATCCCGACCGACGCAGACGACGGTCGAGCTGCGCGTACCGTAGCCGGGCGACTTGACGAAGGCCGAGGACAGCAGGCGCTCCCAGTCGAGCGGAACACCGGTTTGCGGCAACTGTTCGTCGGGGTGGATTCCGTCGTCCCGGAGCAGTTGAAACAGCGCTTCATCGTCGGGCAACCGGTCAATCGCTTGTGCCAACGCCGTCTTGCCAGCGCCGACTTTTGGCCAGGGCGTATCGAGCAGATGATTGGACACGCCGTACACGCTTGGCTCCAACCGCCGCGATTCGCCACCCATGTTCGACGACCACCACAGCGTTTCGCCATCGCCCGCCAGCAGGTTGTAGCCGTTGCACTGGCTGGCGCGCGGCGCGATGCGGTCCAGGTAGGCTGGCGGCGCGGCGCTTCCGGCCAGAAACTCCGCCACCAGCCCGCCACGCGAAGGCGCGCCACTGCGGTTCTGCGCCGGATCGCGGAAATTGGTCAGCGCGGCGAAACGCCCGCCACGGGTGATGCCCAGCCAGGTGCCGCCGGCTTCAAGATCACGCCCGGCCAGGATCTGCGGCGCGTCTTTCCAGAAAGCGGCAGGCGCCGTCGGGCGGACGAAGAACTCATCGCGATTGGCCGCCACCACCAGGGGATAGCCGGGATGAACCCGCCAGGCGACGAGGATCAGGCACATCCCGCCGCCTAAGCAATCTCGTACGGCAGGGGCAGAAACTCCAGCCGTTCGCCGTCTACCGCGCCGACGCGAACTTCCCCGGCTTCCATGGCGCCGATCTGGACGCAGACCAGGCATTCGAAACCTCCGACCGGGGAGGGCGCCACGCTGACCATCGCGCCGCAATGCTGGTCGCCGGTTTCCGGCGCATAGACATGGGTGCCGGGAGCGGCCTCCGTGGTCAGCTTGGCGCGATAGGTCCGCCGCTTGACCTTGCCCAGATAATGGGTGCGGGCGACGATTTCCTGTCCCGGATAGCAGCCCTTGGTGAAACTCAAGCCCGCCACCGCAGGCAGTTCCATATTCAGCATCTGCGGGATGAACGCCTCCTGCGTCGCGGCGATGACGCGCGGCTGCCCGGCGGCGATCTCCAACCATTGCCAGGCGGTGAGGCCGACAGGTTTGGCACTGGCGGCCAGTTCCGTCCAGTGGGCGATGCCGGCTTCCGGGCTGAGAACAAGCAGCGCACGTCTGTCGTCGAGGCGAATGATCTGGCCGCCTGCCACGGTCGCCACGCCGAAACGCGGCAGATCGGCGGCAATAGTCGGTGCTGGCGATACGCCGATCAGGGCCCGCTGTGCCGTCGCATCGCTGAGCTTCACCTTCGAGCGCAATACGTACATCGACAGTTTCTTCAGAATCCCCGGCAGGATCTCGCGCGGCAGCATCAGCAGGTAGTCGTCGCCTTCGCGCCAGATCAGCAGCAAGGCGAGCAAGCGTCCCTTGGCCGTGCATAGACCGGCAAAGCGCGCGCCATCCGGCGCGATGCCGTTGATATCGTTGGTCAGTAGATTATGCAGAAACCCGGCGGCATCGACTCCGCTGGCGCGGATCAGGCCGAGGTCGGTCAAGGGAGCGACAACCGCGCCGTCGCGTGCCGCGACCAACTCATCCGCGACGCCGCCAAAGCTGCTGCCATCCGCCGCGAGTCCCTGGCGGGCAAGGAAGGGAATCCATTCTTGGGTCATGAGTTGCATCCGGGTCGAGGGGTTGAGAATGTTATTATCGCGGCAGTGCTGAAGATGGCGCCCGCCCGGTCCTTATTCAAGGTGTTATGCGTACTTTCAAACTAATCCTGCTGGCGCTGATTCTCGCATTTCTCGCGATGATTGCGGGTACCGGATGGCTGACGGTACGTCACCTGCCCATGTCCGGTTCTCCAATCGTGTTCTCCGTGCCGCCCGGCGCCAGTCTGCGCACAGCGGCACAGACGATCGAGGCGGCAGGCATCGATCTGCCGGCCTGGCAGTTTGAACTGCTGGGGCGCATTCTGGGGCGCTCGTCGAAAATCAAGGCCGGCAGTTATGAGGTGGAAGAAGGCTTGACGGCGATGACGCTGCTCGACACGCTGACGCGCGGCGACGTGATGCAGGGCGAGATCGTGCTGGTGGAAGGCAAGACCTTTCGCCAGTTCCGCGCCGCCTTGAATGAACATCCCGATCTCGTTCATGACTCGCGGAAGCTGAGCGATACGAAAATCCTCGCTCTCCTGGGTGCGAAGGAAGCTCATCCAGAGGGCCTGTTTTTCCCCGACACCTACCTGTTCAACAAGGGCAGCAGCGATATCGATGTCCTGCGCCGCGCCTACAGGTCGATGCAGCCACGGCTGGCTGCCGCCTGGGAAAGACGCGAGAGCACCCATCCGGTCAAGACGCCCTACGAGTTGTTGATCCTGGCCTCGATCGTGGAAAAGGAAACCGGCTCGCCGGCTGATCGGCCACAGGTCGCCGCCGTGTTCGTCAATCGACTGCGACGCGGCATGTTGCTGCAAACCGATCCGACGGTGATTTATGGTCTCGGCGAGCGGTTCGACGGCAACCTGCGCAAGGTCGATCTGCTGACCGATACACCCTGGAATACCTACACCCGACCGGGTTTGCCGCCGACGCCGATTGCCATGCCGGGGTTGGCTTCGCTGCAAGCCGCAGCCAAGCCGCCAGCGAGCGACAGCCTGTATTTTGTGGCCCGCGGCGATGGATCGAGCGAGTTTTCGGCGTCGCTGGACCAACACAACAACGCCGTCAACAAATTCCAAAGGCGCTAACGCGCATCGCAGCGAGAGCCACCCACCGACGATGAAACACGCGAAAGGCGAATTGAAGGCCCGCCCCCCCATCCCCCCTCGCGGGGGGCTACTGATCGGCTCGCTTCGCTCGACTGTCATCAGTCGCTCCGAACGGGTTGTTTCGCGCTAGACCGACATGGCGCGCGGTCGTTTCATCAGTTTCGAGGGCATCGACGGTGCCGGAAAAAGCACGCAACACACCTGGCTGGTGGATTACCTGCGCGGCCAGGGGCGAACCGTGGTCGCTACCCGCGAACCGGGCGGAACGCCGCTGGGCGAGAAACTTCGCGCCCTGTTGCTGGCCGAACCCATGCACCTGGAAACCGAAGCGCTGCTGATGTTCGCCGCACGCCGCGAGCATGTTGCGCAAGTCATCGAACCGGCCCTGGCGCGCGGTGACTGGGTGGTTTGCGACCGCTTTGTCGACGCATCGTTTGCGTATCAGGGAGGAGGGCGCGGGTTGAGCTGGAACAAGCTGGACCAACTCGCCGATTGGGTGCTGGGTGACCTGCAACCCGATCTGACCCTGATTTTCGACGCGCCGGTGGCCATTGCCCAACAACGCCTGCACGCCGCAACCTCGAAGCCGGATCGCTTCGAACAGGAACAAGCGGCCTTTTTTGAGCGGGTGCGCACCGCCTACCTGCGGATTGCGAGCGAAAATCCGCATCGTGTGCGCTTGATCGATGCCACCCAGACCCCAAATTCAATCAATAAAGTACTTGAGGATATAGTTGCAACACTTTGACTTAAAACAGTTACAGTGGAACGGAGCAATAAGGGAGCAACTGCTCGGGCAGGGACTCGACCGGCTTCCGCATGCCGTGCTGCTGGTCGGCCCCGCTGGCGTCGGCAAGACCGCATTTTCCGAACAGCTTGCCGCGCTCCTGCTCTGCGAGTCGGTCACTGCGGAGTTGACCGCCTGCGGCGAGTGTCAGGCCTGCCGCTGGCTGGATGCCGGCAATCATCCCGACTTTCGCCGCGTCGCGCCGGAAGGCGATGACGATGCCGAAGAAGGCGCCAGCGGAAAGACGGCGGAAAAGACCAAAAAGCGCAGCGCGAACATCATCAAGATCGACCAGATCCGCGAACTCGAAGGCTTCGTTTTTACCGGCAGCCATCGTAACGGCAACCGCGTCGTACTCATCACCGAAGCCGACGCGATGAATCCGGCGTCAGCCAACGCACTTCTCAAGATTCTTGAAGAACCTCCAGTAAGTGTTTATTTTATATTAGTTTCGTCAAAGACAAAATCACTGTTGCCAACCATCCGCAGTCGTTGCCGGGTGATTCCTTTTGGCGCTCCGGATGCCGAAGCGGCGGCGGCCTGGCTGGCCAGCGAGGGACTCGAAAAACAGGCCGAGCGCTATCTTAAGCTGGCCGGTGGCGCGCCGATGCGCGTGGCTCAGTGGAAAGAGCAGGGACAATTGGCCCCTATCGACGCGCTGGTCGATTCGCTGATTTCGCCGCCCGTCGATCCGATAGCGCTTGCCGCGCGCTGGGATGGTCTGCTCAAAGGCGACGGGGTGTTCCGCATGGAACATCTGGTCGAAGGCGTGCAACGTTGGCTGGTCGATCTGGCGCTGGAGCGCATGACGGGAGAGGTTCGCTACCACGGCGGCTGGCCGCGACCGAAAGGGGTGCAGGATCTCAACCCGAACGCCTTGCTGGCGGCTGGGCGGGAGCTCAACCAATTCCGGCGCAGCGCGCGTCACCCATTGAATCAATTGCTGTTTCTGGAAAATCTGGCCGCTTATTTCTTGCGCGCCCTGCGACCGGTTGGCTCATGAACACCCTGCTGGTCGATTCCCACTGCCACCTCGATTTTCCCGACTTTCAAGGTCGCGAAGACGAGTTGCTGACGGCCATGAAAGCCAACGATGTCGGCTGGGCGCTGATTGCCGGCGTCACGCTGGAGCGCTTCCCCAGCGTTTTGGCGCTGACCGGGCGCTTCCCCAATCTCTACGCGGCGGTCGGTGTTCATCCCGATACGCAGGAGGGCGCGGAAGCGGATGAGGACACCCTGATTCGCCTGGCTGAACACCCCAAAGTGCTGGCCATTGGCGAAACCGGCCTCGACTACTATCGGCTTGAAGGCGACCTGGAATGGCAACGCGAGCGTTTTCGCACCCATATCCACGCCGCGCGCCGTTGCCGCAAGCCATTGATCATCCACACCCGTGAGGCCGCCGCCGATACGCTGCGAATTCTGGGAGAAGAGGGCGCCGGCGAAATTGGGGGAGTGTTTCATTGCTTCACCGAGACTCCGGCGGTCGCGGAAGTTGCGCTTGCACTCGGCTTCCATATCTCCTTTTCAGGAATAGTCACCTTCAAGAATGCCCTTCAAATCAAGGAGGTGGCACGCATGGTGCCGCTTGACCGGATACTCGTCGAAACCGATGCCCCCTATCTTGCCCCGGTGCCGCATCGCGGAAAACTGAATCATCCCGCCCTGGTGCGCCATGTTGCCGAAGAAGTGGCGAAGTTGCGAGGTATCGGTGCGGATGAACTGGCGCAGGCCACGACTGCCAATTTCTTTCGCCTGTTTGGAGTTCCTCACAATGCGTAACCTACTGATCGGTCTGGTAATACTGATGGCGGGTGGCCTCGCGCAGGGAGGCGCCTACGACGATATTGTCGCTGCCGCCAATAACGGCGACACCAACACCGTGCTCGATCTGCTTAAACGCGGCATGGACGTCAACACCGCCGATCGCAGCGGATCGACTTTGCTGATGATCGCGACACGCAACGGCAACATGCCGCTACTGGAATCCCTGCTGGCCAATCGCGCCAACGTCAATCGGCGTAATCAGCATGGCGATACAGCCTTGATGCTGGCGGCGCTCAAGGCCAGGCAGGACGCTGTGCGGGCCTTGATTGCCAGCGCTGCCGACCTCAACCCATCCGGCTGGACGCCTTTGCACTATGCGATCTATGGCGGCAACAGGGAAATTGCGGCGTTGTTAATCGCCAAAGGCGCGAAGCTCGATAGTCAGGCGCCCAACGGACAAACGGCTCTGATGCTTGCGGTCAAGCTCGGGAAAGCGGATCTCGTACATCTGCTGATCGAAGCCGATGCGGATATGGATGTTGCTGATTATGAAGGTGTTAGCGCCTTGCGGTTAGCCCGGAAACTGGGGCACGAGGAGATAGCGCAATATCTGCGCAAGGTTGGGGCGGTTGAATAGTTTTTCAGGCAACCCTCCGTGTGCGCCCTGCGTGTACTTCGCATAATTGGTATTATGTCAACTTCGCTGTCCAAGTGGTTCAAGGAAAAAGCCGCATTTGTGCGCGATACGCTTTCAGCCTTTCTTCCGCGTTTCGGTTTTTCAGGTTTGTGAGATGCCGGCACGTTAGCGTGAAAGACACCACCCACCGGACGTAACAAGGCCTGGCCTGTCGCAAGCCTGAGCAAGCAGACCCGCCCAGGGGCTGGCCACATTCGCCAACCGGAACGAGCCTTGAGGTTTTGAGCTACACTTCGCCCACAGGAGAACCGAATATGACCACAGCCACCTTTGACACTCATCGTTTCATCAATCGACTGAAGGACGCTGGTTTGAATGAGAAGCAAGCCGAGGCGATGACCGACGCAGTAATGGAAATCAACGACGGCGCAGACCTCGTTACCAAACGAGACTTGGCGCTGGCCAACGCCGAGACAAAGCGAGACATGGCAGAGATGAAATACGATCTTTTGAAGTGGGTCATCGGCTTGGCTATGGCTCAACTGGCGCTACTCATCGGGCTGGTGATGCGGTTGCCACATTGACTTATCCACCGTTTCTGTGGACAAAAGCCCTCTGTTGAGGGCTTTTTGTTTGGTGGATCAAGAGCCGATTGATCAAGGTCGAATATCGAGCCGCTGCAACACATGACGAAGCCTATCCAATACCCATAACAGACGCCAATGAAACAACACTAGCCGCCCAAACCCACCAGGGTGGATGAAGCCACAGAAGCAACGCGAGCATAAACATACGGTCACCCCCTCAAGCAAACATCAGTACGACAACCGCATCACCCCTTTGTAAATCTCCACACGGAAATGCTGCAAGCCTCGTCGAGTTATTGGATCAAGCGGGAAATACGCCGGTGGAAAGGTAGCGATCGCCCCGGTCGCAAACGATGCTGACGATCACCGCGTTCTCTACCTGACTGGCGATGCGCAAAGCCACCACCAGCGCCCCTCCCGAGGAAATACCGGCGAAGATACCTTCCTCGCGCGCTAACCGGCGGGCCATTTCTTCGGCATGGCCCTGGCTCACATACTCGATCTGGTCCACCCGCGAAGTTTCGTAGATCTTGGGCAGATAAGCCTCCTGCCACTTGCGTATGCCGGAAATCTGCGACCCTTCCTCGGGCTGACAGCCAATTATGCGGATGGCCGGATTCATTTCCTTGAAATAGCGCGAGCAGCCCATGATGGTGCCGGTGGTTCCCATGCTGGAGACAAAATGCGTGATGCGACCGCCCGTGTCGCGCCAGATCTCGGGCCCGGTGCCCTCGTAGTGCGCCAGCGGATTGTCGGGATTGGCGAACTGGTCGAGTACGATCCCCTTGCCTTCCTTCGCCATCTGCTCGGCCTGGTCGCGCGCGGTCTCCATGCCGCCCGCCTTGGGCGTCAGCACCAATTCGGCGCCAAAGGCGCGCATGGTCTGGCGCCGTTCGATGCTCTGATGCTCGGGCATGAGCAGAATCAGGCGGTAGCCGCGCATTGCCGCCGCCATCGCCAGCGCAATCCCGGTATTTCCCGAGGTGGCCTCGATCAGCGTGTCGCCGGGCTTGATGCGACCGCGCGCTTCGGCCTGAACGATCATCGACAGCGCGGGGCGATCCTTGACCGAGCCGGCAGGATTGTTGCCTTCCAGCTTGGCCAGAATCACGTTGTTGCGCCGGGTATTTTCGGCGCCGGGAATGCGCTTGAGCTGCACCAGAGGCGTGTTGCCGACGAAATCCTCCAGCGTCTTCCAGTTCATGTCGCCTCCGTGCCGCTAGTGTAGTGTCTCATTAATGACTTTACAATTAATCAACTTCGCCTATACTCGAAGCAGGTCTTGCTTCGAGGAGGTGATCATGACGAAGACGC
>Ga0209211_10001066_pt1 | contig 54053 bp, 57 predicted proteins | sample RifGroA2_FD_183992 | JGI IMG/M metagenome (GOLD analysis project Ga0209211, IMG submission 183992) | Groundwater microbial communities from Rifle, Colorado, USA - Groundwater A2 (SPAdes) (version 2) | ecosystem: Environmental > Aquatic > Deep subsurface > Groundwater | place: Rifle, Colorado... | reverse complement strand
CTATAATACAATGACTGATACATACTAATTCTTCCTCCCCTCCTCTCCCCCTTTAAACAAGGGGGAGAGGATGAAGGTGAGGGGGTAGAGTAAAAAAGGAGGAAACATGAAAAAGATATTTTTATCAGCATTAGCAGCAGCAATGATATTAGCAGTAATGACCGGCAGCAGTTTTGCAGAGGGGAATTACTGGGATAAGTGGCAGAAGACCATTTCTCTGGACATGTTTCCGGACTGCGGCATAAATGTCCTTGGGGCAGGAGGAGATGACATACTTCAGGCCACAGTAGATATCTATTGCGGGGTCAAGCCCGGCGGATATGTGGGCTATGTCAACCCGAAGGTAATAGATATTTATAAAAAGAAAGGAAAAAAATATCCGGATGGCAAAACCGCTGTGCTTGTCTTCAAAAAGATCGGGGCTGCATTCACGACAGATCATAAAGATGGGCAGCCGATTTACGATGTCGTTGCCATTAAAGACGGCAAGTCAATAGCATCAAAAGAGGCAGGGCATCCGTTAAACCCGGCAACCTGTGCCAAGTGCCATGTGGGCTTTAATGATATATGCAAAAAATTAGGCTATCTCTGCGGTAACAGGATGTAGGATGCAATTTTTCTTGGGGTAGCTGGGGCCGCTATCCTGGAAAAAGAGGAGGCTCTTTAAGTCTCATAAGAAGAGCCTCCTCAAACTTGTATTTACCGGCTGTTGAATACCCGCCAGCTTGCTGACGGGATGAAAACAGCCTTCGCCTTACGGCGAAAAGATTTAAAAGATTTTAGCATTTCATGGTAAATCTGCAAATCCCCCCAACCCCCCTTTCCCAAAGGGGGGCGAGGGGGGATTTTCTTAGGTTTTTGCCAAGATGCCCGCCAGTTTGCTGACGGGTGGTTCACTCACGCAACTTAAAAACAGGTGGGGATTTGTAATCCAAGATCCTCACGACAGGGGCTTTGTGGCAATGCAAAAGGCATTAACCATTTTTTTTATCCTTATAGCAGGCATCTTATATTCACCTGATGTGAAAGCCGATGATGGCAAAGGGCTTTCCCTGCTTAATACCCCCGATGGAATCATTCGAGGCCAGGCAGGCAGGGACATGTATATGAAACACTGTGCATCATGCCATCATGCGGAAAGATACGGTTTGAGGGCGCCCGCCCTTATACCGGAAACTCTCAAGCCGTATAAAAAAGAAGAACTCGCAGGTATTATAAAAGACGGCCTTCCTGCGACCCAGATGCCTTCATTTAAAAAGGTGTTAACTGACCAAGATGTTGAAAAACTGGTTTCTTATATAACAATACCTATAGAAAATGTTCATTGGACAGACGAAGACATTCAAAATAGCAGAGAGATTGCAGTAAAAAAGGAATCACCTGCTGTACTATCAGGCATAGACCGTGAAAATATAACACTAATTGTTGAGAGCGGGAAAAGCGTGACTGTGATGGATGGCAGTAATTTTGAATCTTTGGATAAGTTTTCTGTTGGCGCAATCCACGGCGGGCCTAAATTCTCCCATGCGCTTAGATACATTTATGCGCCGACGAGGGATGGCGTAATAACCAAATACGATATTGATACCCTGCAGAAGATAGGCAGTATAAAGGTAGGCGTTAATATGAGGAATATAGCCCTTTCTGAAGACGATAAACTGCTGGCTGCTGCAAATTACCTTCCTAACAACATGATAGTTTTAGACTCAGATTTCAATCTTATAAAGAGAATAGATGTAACTGGGAAAATAGGCGGGATATATGCCCTTCATAATAAAAAAGAATTCGTATGTTCGTTCAGAGACGCAGCTGAACTCTGGTTCATAGATTATAATAAAGGATTTGCCATCGAAAAGATTGCGCTGCCTGAGCCGTTTGAGGATATTTCGATAAGCCCATTTGAGGATATAATTATAGGCGCCTCCAGAAAAGGGACGAAGATATATGTTTACAGCTTCAAGGATAAGAAGATTATAGGCTCTTTTGATACCGAAGGCATGCCGCACCTTGCCTCAGCCACTTACTGGATTGAGAAGGGCGCGCTTTATACGGCAGTGAATCACTTAAAAAGGCCTGTTTTGACAATTCTGGACTTAAACAATCTGAAGGTGGTTAAAGAGATTACGCTGGAGGGAAGCGGTTTCTTCGTAAGGACACACCAGGCTACGCCTTATATATGGGTTGATACAAATACCGATAAAATACAGCTTGTGGATAAAGCAACACAGAAAGTTGCAAAGACATTGATTCCTTCAGATGGCAAAAAGGCAATGCATATTGAATTTACAAAGGATGGAAGATATGCGCTTGTAAGTATTTATGAAGAAGAAGGCGCTTTGGTAATTTATGACGCGTTTAATTTAAATGAGATAAAGAGGCTTCCCTTTAAGAAGCCTGCCGGCAAGTATAATGCCTTGAATAAGACATATCCAGGCCGCATGTTAAAAGAGCAGATGGTTCTACAGCGTGCTGCTCATAAGTTAAACTAAAGGAGTCAAACAATGCTTGGCGTAACCAAGCTTTTGTGCGAAACAGATGAAACACAATCTGGCGCAGGACACAGGGGGCATGGCCGCATGCAAGCTCCCCGGCTACTTCAGTTTTCTGAAGATAAGCGGCCGATTGTTGTATGGAACATCACAAAGCGATGCAATTTGAAGTGCATACATTGCTATTCTGATTCGCAGAACAGAGACTACGACGGCGAATTGACGAGTACAGAGGCAAAGCTGGTAATAGACGACCTTGCAGGATTTGGCGTGCCTGTTATAATCTTCTCAGGCGGCGATCCCCTTTTACATAATGACATATTTAAAGTTGCGAGGTATGCCGGCTCAAAGGGCATCAGGTGTGCGCTGTCTACAAACGGGGTTTTGATAGACAAGAAAACTGCGCAGGCGATTAAAGACGCAGATTTTGCATATGTGGGAGTAAGTATAGACGGCATTGGCGAGTATAACGACAGATTCAGGGGCATGATTGGTGCTTATAACCTGGCGCTGGAAGGAATAAGAAATTGTCGGGATGCAGGTGTAAGGACAGGCCTGCGCCTGACCTTGAGCAACAGGACTTTGCCTCAGCTTCCGGCAATATTTGACCTTGCAGAAAGCGAGGATATTCCTCGGATATATATATCACATCTCGTATATTCAGGAAGAGGCAACAGGATGAAGAAAGATGATTTGACTCATGAGGAGACAAGAAAGGCATTGGATTTTATTTTTGAAAAGGCGGTAGAGTTTCATAGAAAGGGATTAAAAAAAGATGTGCTTACAGGCAACAATGATACAGATGGAGTATATCTGTATCTGAAAATGAGGAACGAGAGCCCTGAAAAGGCAGAGAAGGTTTATAAGCTTTTGAATATGAGGGGAGGGAATAGTTCAGGCACTGCTATTGGTTGCATTGATAATCTCGGCAATGTCCATGCAGACCAGTTTTGGAGCCAATATTCATTTGGGAATGTGAAGGATAGGCCGTTCAGTGAGATATGGACCGATACAAAAGATCCAATCATGTACGGGCTTAAAAATAAAAAGAAATTTGTTATGGGCCGATGCAGCCAATGTACATTCCTTAATATATGCGGAGGCAATTACAGGGTCAGGGCAGAGGCAGTATACGGCAATTTATGGGCAGATGATCCGGCATGTTATCTGACGGATGAAGAGATAGGGGTTCAAAATCAATGCAGAATTCAAATTGCAAAATGAAAAGTGAAAAAGGTATTTTGAAATTTGCAATCTGCAATCTGCAATTTGCAATAAGCATGGGCATTCTGGCGTTTTTGATATTTGCCAATGCCACAACAGCAGCCTCTGCTAAAGGAAGTTACGGCACCGCCTCTCTCATGGTGATTGTTGAAAGGGAATCTGGAAGCGTGATAGTCATTGATTCCTCGAAGCATGAATTCCTGGGCAGAATTTCTAATCTTGGCAATCTTATTCATGCAACAATAAAGTTTTCAAAAGACGCCAGATATGCGTATGTTATCGGAAGAGACGCCAATATAAGCAAGATAGACCTCTTGAAACTTAAGGTTGTAAAACGGGTACGGGCAGGGGAAGACTCCGTGGGTGGCGTGATGACGCAGGACAGTAAATATGTTGTCTTAAGTAATTATGTGCCTGGCGAAGTCAGAATCCTTGATGCGGAAACTCTGGAGACAGTAAAGTCAATAAAGGCAGAACGAGAATATCCGGATGGTAGAAAGGTAGAGGCAAGGGTTGTCGGATTAGTAGATGCGCCCGGCAATCTTCTCATCTTCTCAATGATGGATACTGATGGAACATGGGTTGTGGATGCAGGCAAAAAGGATTTTCCGGTGATAAAGAAGTTTTGGGATATAGGAGAAACGCCATATGACGGTCTGATAACCCCTGACGGCAGATATTATATCGTCGGCCTGTTGAATTCAAATTGGGTTGGGCTTCTGGATACATGGGATATGGCAGAGGTTAAAAGAATTTCAACTATAAGGACAAAAGATGACAGAGGGACAGAGGAGGATGTTGTCCCATTATGGAAGATACCGCATCTTAAAGGATGGGCTATTGCAGGAGATTATGCGGTGCTGCCTGCTATCAAAAGGGAAGTGGCATTGGTTTATAGCACAAGAGACTGGAGTATAGTGAAGGAGATACCTATCTCAGGCACAGCCCTTTATACGGTTGCAGGGCCTGATGGAAGATATGTATGGGTGGACTTGGTCGGCAATAACGGAGATGTGATTCAAGTCATAGACCTTAAAACCCTTGAAGTGGTAAAAGCGCTCAATCCCGGCAAAGGGGCTACCCACCCGCAGTTTACGCCAAAGGGGGATGCAGTATATATCTCTTTAATGGATGATGACAAGGTGGTTGTATACAACCCTCTGACCTTTGAAAAGATAAAGGAGTTTCCTGCCAAAAGGCCTTCCGGCATCTTTTCAACGGAGCGGGCGCATAAGTTTGGCATGTGAAAATGATTACGCCGATTATAAAAGCAGATTACACAGAAATGTCATTGCGAGCCCCCTCACTTGTCATTGCGAGGCGAAGCCGAAGCAATCTCTTTTTATCGTTCGGGGCAGGCTCCGGCGAAGCAATCCTGACCGGGATTGCCGCGGTCGTCCGCCTTTGGCGGACTCCCTCGCAATGACAACAAAGTTGTCATCTGTGTAATCATTTTAAGGTCTTTCCTGAAGCAGCTGGGGCCGCTGTTTCACAGAAAGAGGGGAGGCTCTTTATAGAATAATCTATAGAGGTCTCCCCTAAATTATTGACAGGTTTTTGTTCAGCCCAAAAAAGCAGTTGCATTTTTTGGCAACACTATTTAAAAGACAGTAACGTTCATACATGGCCAATCTCCCAAAATTCATAGCAAAAATATCATAGAGACAATTACAGAGTGAAGAGCCCCGCCCACAGAGCCTGTCCTGAACTGGCTTCAGGAACGTGGCATACGGCGGGCTGCGGCAGTTAAACCAGGAAGGGCTGTCCAAATGGGCAGGGTGAAATGGCCAATGTTTTTTTAGGCCTCAACGAGAGAAATATACTTGGCTATCAGTTTTTTCTGTCCTGAGCCTGGAAAGATAATTGTAAGCTTTGCATCTTCGCCTGCGCCTTCTTTTGCCTTTATAATACCAATGCCAAAGCTCGGATGCTTTATCTTTATGCCTATTTTCCATGGATTGTTGTCATGGAAATCATCATAAACAATACGTGGCTCATTTAACCCACCTTGCTCCCATTTGGGGACAGATTTGAAATCTGTCCCCAGGGGGGTGGAGTGATTAGGCGAAATTATCTCTAAATAATTCGGGTCTATTTCATCAATAAACCTTGATTGTCCTTGAAATCTGGATTCGCCATAGATAGTCCTTTCCCGCGCTCCGAAAAGAAATAATTTTCTCATGGCCCTTGTCATTCCCACATAACAGAGCCGTCGTTCTTCTTCTAATTCATTTTCATCATCTGCATTTATTGACCTTGAGTGCGGGAATAGCCCTTCCTCCATGCCGACCATAAATACAACCGGAAACTCGAGACCTTTGGCAGAATGGAGCGTCATGAGCGTAACCCTGTTGTGTTCATCCTCAAAGGTATCTATATCGCTTATTAATGCCACATGGTCGAGAAAGTCAGCAAGGGTTGCCTTTTCCCTGCCTTTCTCAAAATCCCTCATTGCTGATATGAGTTCGTGCAGGTTCTCGATGCGAGCCTCAGCCTCTTCTGTTTTTTCATCCTCCCACATCTTTATATATCCGCTTTCTTCAAGAAGCATCTTCGCAAGTTCATGGATGGAAAGCTTATCCGACAATCCGTTAAACTTTTCGATAACGGCTATAAAGCCCTGGTCTTTATTTCTCGGTATAAGCCCTTTTCCCATAGCAAGCTTAAATGCGTCAAAGAGCGCAATGTCTTGCCCGGCTCCAAAGGATGACACTTTATCAATCGTCGCCTTACCAATTCCGCGCGGAGGGGTATTAATTATTCTCATAAGCGAAAGTGAGTCGCTTGGATTTGCAACTACCTTTAGATAGGCAACAGCATCCTTAATTTCCTTTCTTTCGTAGAACTTTAACCCACCAACAATATGATAGGGCATGCCGCTCCGTATAAAATGCTCTTCAAATATACGCGACTGGGCATTGGTGCGGTAGAATATCGCAAAATCCTTATAAGAGAGGCTGTTTTTTCGGCGCAAATCTTCAACCTTTTCGAATAAAAGACTCGCCTCATGGTGCTCATCCCGCGCCATCTGGTAAGTAACAAGCGCGCCGTCCGGATTTTCTGTCCAGAGGGTTTTGCCAATCCTCTTTATATTCCTTTCCACAACAGAATTAGCTGCGGCAAGTATATTTTTTGTGGAGCGGTAGTTCTGCTCAAGCCTTATAATCTCAACATCAGGGTAATCCTTTTCAAACTCCAGAATATTCCGTATGTCCGCGCCTCTCCACCCATAAATAGACTGGTCTTCGTCGCCGACAACGCACAGATTTTTATGCACGGCAGAGAGCATACTAATCAGTATATATTGGGCGCGGTTTGTATCCTGATATTCGTCAACAAGGATATAACGGAATCGCTTCTGGTATTTCTCAAGCACTGGCTGTGCCTGCTGAAAGAGCCGTATCGGTTCACAGATAAGGTCGCCAAAGTCCAGCGTCTTATTCTGTTTTAGTTTGCCTTGATATAGTTTATATACTGCCGCAACCCTCTGCCTGAAGAAATCATCAACACTTGCTGCATAGTCATTGACAGAAAGCGCCTCATTCTTTGCCTGATTTATGTGTGAGAGGATTGCCCTCGGGCTGAATGATTTATCGCTTATGTTCAGCTCAGACATGCAGAGTTTTACGAGCGCCAACTGATCGTCATCGTCATACACAATAAAATTAGGGTCAATGCCTATATATTGGCCGTCCTTTCGCAGGATACGAAGCCCTGTAGAGTGGAATGTGCCAAGCCATAGATCCTTTGCCTTTGGCCCAAGAATCTTTTCAAGCCGCTCCTTCATCTCTCCTGCAGCCTTGTTTGTAAAGGTAACTGCGAGGATATTGAATGGCGAAATGCCTTTCTCTTTTAGCAGATAGGCCATTCTGTAAGTAAGAACCTTCGTCTTTCCGCTCCCTGCGCCTGCAAGAATCAGAATCGGACCGTCGGTCTTTCCTACGGCATCGGCTTGTTGGGGGTTGAGGTGTTTTAAAATATCCATAGTTAATTTCGTTTTTTCCTTAAGAAGAATACATCCAGTGCGCTTTATTGTCAATTGTTTCTATAAACCGTAAAATAGCGATTTAAAACCTCGTTATTCTACAGAAGTGATAATTGTATGTGATAATTGTGTTGAAACATTTGATAAAATAGTGATAGTATTGCACATTGTATTTCGGGACACCATAGGGCTAAATAGGCCTATCTACAGCGAAAAGGGTGAAGATGATGCCTGAGAATAGGTTTGTAAATCACGATAGACCAAATATAATATTCTGCATTCTTTGTTTAGTATTCTGTATCCTGTCAATTATGGGTTGCAAGAGACAGGCAGAGGAAGAAAAAAAGCTGGTTTCTCCTGACGCGGTTGTTATTAGTGTTAATGACAAGGCAATTAGCTACGGGGAGTTTCAGGATATATTTAAAAGAAATTTTTGGGAAGGCAATGTGGCCGCTGAGCTTAAAGAAGAGGAACTTAGGGAGCTGAACAGGGCGCTGGTAAATCAGCTCATTGAAGAGGAATTGATGCTTAAGGAGGCAGCGAAGCTGGTATTGATTGTGAATGAAAAAGAGGTTTCAGCAGAAATGGAACAAATAAAAAAGGAGTATGTTGGCGATTCATTTGAGTCAACCATCTTAAATAAATACGGAAGCATGGAGAAGTGGCGGGAAGAGATAAAAAGAAAGCTCTTGATGAAAAAGGTTGTGGATGAGGTTATAACCCCTAAGCTTTCAGTAAAGGAAGAAGAGGCCAGGAGATATTATAAGGAGCATGAATCAGAGTATAATGTGAGCGAACAGGTAAGGGCGCGTATGATTGTAGTAAAAACAGAAGAAGAGGCAAATCATGTAAGGGAAAGGTTATTGAAAGGTGAAGATTTTGCAAAGGTTGCCAAAGAGGTTTCTTTAAGCCCTGAAGGACGGAAAGGCGGAGACCTTGGATTCTTTGGCAGGGGAGAGATGCCAACAGAGTTTGAGGAAGTGGTTTTTGTCCTTCCAAAGGGGGAATTAAGCGAGGTAATAAAAACAGTGTATGGCTATCATATCTTCAGGGTTGAAGAAAAGCGAGAGGCAAGGTCTAAAAGTTTTAAGGAAGTGAGGAATGAGATAATAGAGAAGCTAAAAAGGGAAAAGAGCGATATGGAGTTTCAGGCATGGATGAAAGAATTAAAGCAAAAGGCAAGGATAGAGGTCAGGGAGGAGCTATTGTGAGGAATCAGGTGTCAGGGATTATGGGTAAGGGGCATAAAAAAATATTTTTGGTATATATTTTCCTCTTTTTACTATTCCCCAGTGCTTTGTCCCTTGCCTCAGTAGTTAATGCTGAAATCATAGATAAGGTTATAGCAGTTGTAAATGATAGCGTTATTACATTATCGGAGTTGAATTCTGCTATTGCTGATATTGGAATCATTAAAGGTGACAGTAAAGAGAAGCAGATTGTAGAAACAAAGAGCAGAATATTAGACCAGCTCATTGAAAAAAAACTGGTCGAGTTGGCTGCGACTAAGGCCGGAATAAGTGTTAGTGAAAAGGAGATAGATAATGCAGTAGAAGATGTAAAAAAGCAAAATAATATAAGCCATGAAGAACTCTTACGTGCTCTCGCGAAGAATGGTCTTACACTTAAGGCATACCGTGAACAGCTTAAAGAACAGGTAAGGCAAGTAAAATTTATAAACAGACAGTTTCGTTCCAATATAAAATTGGCTGATGAGGATGTGGAGGCGTACTATAAGCTAAATCAAGATAAGTTTGCTGGTCCTACCATGCACAGGCTCAGGATTATATCATTTCCACTAACCGAACCGGGCAAGGTAAAGGAGGCTGAGAAAAAGGTAAAGGATGTCCTTGCAATGGCAAAAAGAGGAGAAGATTTTGCAAAACTTGCAAGGGAATATTCTCAGGGGCCAAATGCCTTGGGTGGCGGTGATTTGGGATACGTTAAAACAGGTGAGATGGATCCTACAATAGAAAGGGCAATCGCAGGATTAAAGAGCGGTGAGGTGAGCGATGTCGTAAAGACCTCTACCGGCTTTCACATAATACAGGTAGTTGAGAGGCCAAAGGGAGAGCCAAGACCGCTGTCTGAGGTTGATGAGGAAATCAGGAATATCATTTTTCAGAAGATTATAGATGAACGCTACAAATTCTGGTTGGAAGAGATAATGAAAAAGGCGTATGTAGAGGTGAGACTGTAAAAGACGGTAGGGGGTAGGCACTATGCAGTATGCAGTAAAGAATAAAGCTGTTTGCTGCTTACTCCTTACTGCTTACCATATTTATGAAGCCTACCATCGCAATCACCATTGGCGACCCTACAGGGGTCGGGCCTGAAGTCGTTTTAAAAGCCTTAACTGACAGAAAGATTAAACAACTTTGCACTCCGGTGGTTCTTGGTGATGAGGCAGTCCTTAAGCACATAAGTGCAAAATGCAAAATGCAAATTGCAAATTGCAAAATTATAAACCTCTCTCATCTCAATCCCAAAAAATTAACACCCGGCAAACCTGATAAAATCTGCGCAAAGGCCATGATGACCTATATAGAAGAGGCTGTATTCATGGCGCTTGGCAGTGATATAGATGCGATTGTCACAGGCCCGATTAGCAAAGAGGCCATTAACAAGGCAGGATATAAATTTCACGGCCATACGGAATTTCTTGCGCATCTTACAAATACAAAAGACTTCCGCATGATGCTTGCCGGCAAGAACCTGAAGGTCATTCTTGTAACCATTCACGAATCAATAAAAAGTGTACCTAAACTTCTTACCAAAGAAAATGTTTTCAAGACTATAAAGATAACAGATGATACTTTCAGGAGATATTTCGGTCTTAAGAAGCCGAGGATTGCAATTGCTGCTCTAAACCCCCATGCAGGCGAAGGCGGGCTTTTTGGAGATGAAGAAAAGCGGATTATATTTCCTGCAATACAAAAGGCAAGAAGGCTTGGAATAAACGCATCAGACCCTTTGCCGCCTGACACGCTTTTTTACCGGGCTGTGAAGAATAAGGAGTTTGACTGCGTTGTCTGCATGTATCACGACCAGGGGCTAATTCCCCTAAAACTCCTCCACTTTGAAGATGGCGTGAATGTAACCCTTGGTCTGCCAATTATCCGAACATCCGTTGACCACGGAACAGCATATGATATTGCGTGGAAGGGGATAGCAAACCCGGCAAGCATGAAGGCTGCAATCAAGATGGCAGTGGAGATGGTGAAGAGGAAAAAAGGTGAAAAATAAAAATCTTCTTATTATTGCCCGGAGGATTTTTAGAGCCACGCTGAGCGTGGTTATATTCTACCCAGTGTGACAGCATTAACTGTTTTTTCACATCAATTTCCTTCAGAACTTTACAAAAAGTTTTAAAAACTGTTTGATTTTCAGTCCATGCTGTGCTTAAATATCCTGACAAGTTGCAAACCTGACAGGAGGTGGGGAAATATAGGGACAGCGACCATTATTTTGTTGACATGCACTGTTATCGTCAAGTATATTCTGTGCCATGCCGAGAATCGCAAGACCAGTAGCTATGGGTTATCCACATCATGTAACTCAGAGGGGGAACTACAGACAACCTGTTTTTGAAGACAATAACGATTTCAGGCAGTATCTGGAATGGCTTAAAGAATATAGTAAACGGTATGCTTTGAAAATATGGGCATACTGCCTGATGAACAATCATGTCCACTTTGTATGTGTTCCGATGAGAGAGGATTCTCTATCGTCGACATTTAATGCCTTACACATGAGGTATTCTCAGTATTTTAATCGTAAGAAAAAGGTTACAGGACATCTCTGGCAAGGTCGATTTTACTCATGCGTTCTCGATGAAAGGCATTTATATGCAGCAATCCGATATGTAGAAAACAATCCTGTGCGTGCAAAGATCGTAAAAAGCGCTGAAGAATACATATGGTCAAGCGCAAGAGGACACATTGATAGAGGCTCTAATTTGATATTATCGCAAGATTGCCATTTACCCGAACAGATAAAAGACTGGCGTGTATATTTAAAAGGAAAAGACGCCCCTGAATTGATAGAAGAAATAAGGAAGAATACCAAAACTGGCCGGCCATGCGGGGACGGGGGCTTTATTAAGCAGGTAGAAGATTTGCTTGGCCGGAGCTTGCGGGCATTACCCAGAGGGAGGCCGCGTAAGACAGTATAAATAATGGTCGCTGTCCCTATTTTTTCCTAAATAATGGTCGCTGTCCCTATTTTTTCTGTCCCTATTTTTTTTATTTTTTTATTTTTGTCTTTTGTTCTACAATATACTGACTCAGTTCTTAAATTGCTATCGGCAGTGGTATAAAGGTAAGCACAAATACTGCAAGGCTGAGCCAGCCAATAATTTTTCTTCGCCTATCCAATGCAATCTGTCCGTCCATCAGAGGCGGATGTTTTATGCCGAGAAGTGTGACCAGCATCGCCCACAATAGCCATCCCTGCCATGTGAAGATGCCAAATATTACGAGGATTCCTATCATAGTTATTGATATTAACCTGTGCCATTTCCCGAACACGGCATAGATAATATGCCCTCCATCAAGCTGGCCTATGGGCAGGAGATTGAGGGATGTTATGAAAAATCCTATCCAGCCTGCAAATGCTATGGGGTGCAAAAGTATGTCCTGCCCCTCTGGCACAGGGCCGATTACAAAGTAAGAAAGAATAGAAAATATCAGGGACGAACCAAGCCCCAATACCTCTTTTTCTTCGGGAATGGTGATTATTGTTGAGAAGTTCAATCCGATGACAGTTACTACAATAGAAGTAATAAAACCCGCAAGCGGGCCAATAGCGCCTATATCCAGAAGCGCCCTTTTATCCATAATGGGTGACCTGGTCTTTATTACTGCGCCAAATGTGCCTACAAGAAATGGCGGAGGCGCTGGGATGAAATACGGGAAACTTGCCTTAACGCCATGTCTTCTTGAGGCAAAAAAGTGGCCGAACTCATGGGTAAGGAGAATGGTCAAAAGGGTCAGTGAAAACGGTATGCCTTCAATTAATCGAAAAGGTTCTTGAAATGGGTTAACCCCTTTCTGCAAAGCCCCTGCAATGATAGTGGTAGCAACAGTTAGTATAAATAATGCTATAGGTATAATAAATTCACGCCTGCGTCTGACCGCATGCTGTGTTGTCGATTCTTCTGTATTGAGATAAAATTGTTCCTGTTCAGACATGGTAGATTATTATCATAACCGATATCTTAAAAGATTTCCAATCATTGACCACTAAATTTTATTATGATAAAAGAGGCTGGAGGATGAATATGGAGAAAAAAATCGGTAGTGCAGCTCTTTCCCTCATCAAAGGAGACATTACGCATGAAGAAACTGATGCTATTGTGAATGCCGCCAATTCAAGGCTTGCAGGCGGCGGTGGCGTTGACGGCGCCATCCATAGGGCAGGCGGGCCAAAGATAATGGAAGAGTGCAGAAAGATAGGCGGATGTCCTACTGGCAGTGCAGTTATTACAACAGGCGGAAACCTCAAGGCAAAATATGTCATCCACACAGTAGGTCCAATATATCATGATGGTAAGCACAATGAAGCAAAACTCCTATCAAGTGCATACAAGAGCAGCCTTGAAATTGCAGTAAAGAATGGCATCAAGAGCCTTGCCTTTCCTTCTATTTCAACTGGCGCATATGGCTATCCAATAAACGAAGCAGCAGAGATTGCGCTCAAGACAGTTATGGATTTCATCAGGGCAGATAAAGGATTATCCCTTGTGCGCTTTGTCCTTTTTTCAGACCAGGATTTTGAGGTGTATAAGAAGGCGCTGGAGAAATTAACAAAATGACGAAAACCGTTTCACAACCCGCTTTATTCAGAAAACTCCTCAAAAAAGGTATAATCGTTTTGCCCGGCGCATTTAATGCGGCATCTGCTATGCTTATAGAAAAATGCGGATTCAAGGCTGTATATATGTCGGGCGCAGGCATATCAAACAGTGCAGGTCTTCCTGATATAGGAATTTTAGCAAGGGATGAATTTGTCCAGCAGGCAAGTTACATTGCCAGTGCTGTCAATATCCCTGTAATTGCCGATGCTGATACCGGTTTTGGCGGGCCATCTGAGGTTAAAGAGACTGTCAGGGCATTTGAAAGGGCAGGGGTTGCAGGCATCCAGATAGAAGACCAGAAGCCAGTCACAAAAAAATGCGGTCATCTTGCGGGCAAAGAGGTCATATCTGCAAAGGCTATGGGAGAAAAGATTAAGGCTGCCTGCAGGGCAAGAAGGGATAAGGATTTTCTTATTATAGCAAGGACAGATGCCAGAGGCGTCAATGGTTTTAATGATGCAGTGAAAAGGGCAAAGGTGTATGCAGATGCTGGGGCAGACGTGATTTTTCCGGAGGCGCTGGAATCAAAGGATGAGTTTAAGGAGTTTGCAAAGCTGGTAGATGAATCGCTTATGGCAAATATGACGGAGTTTGGTAAGACGCCGTATATCTCAATTAGAGAGTTTAGAGAGATGGGTTATTCCATAGTGCTCTTTCCCATGACAGTCTTCAGGATTGGAATGAAGGCAATGGAGGAGGCACTGATTGAATTAAAGAGAAAAGAGACGCAGAAGGGGTTGCTCCGAAAGATGCAGACGAGGAAGGAGTTGTATAAACTTTTGGGATATGAAAAGTAACCCACCTTTGCTTCCCATTGATAAAATCCCCCTCTTTTCCCCCTTTGAAAAAGGGGGATGAAGGGGGATTAAAGGTGTGGGATGGCGGGGCATCTTTAGCCATATGTCGTCATTCCTGCCCCTGCTTAAAACATGCAGGGGTAAACTCCAGCAGGAATCCAGAAAAAACAAAAAGCTGGATTCCGCATCAAGTGAGGAATGACAGAAAAAAATAAGGAGACCGTGCAGCAAGACTACAGGGAATTACAAGTTAAAAAATATTTGAAAGGAGGTCTAACAGAGTGAATTTTGATCTTACTGAAGAACAAAAGATGGTAAAAGACACTGCGTGGAAATTCGCCGACGCTGAGATAATGCCGTATGCCAGAGAAAATGATGTAAAGGAGCATTTTCCCATAGAGATATTTAAAAAGATGGCTTCTCTCGGCTTTCTCGGCGGTCCGATACCTGAAAAATACGGCGGTGCTGGGCTTGATTTTATAGGCGATGCCATAATCTTTGAAGAGATTGGCAGGGCAGATTCTTCTTTAAGGACTGCTTTATCTGTTCAGGTATCTTTGGTGGGGCTTACAATCCTCAACTGGGGAACTGAGGAACAGAAACAAAAATATCTTCCAAAGCTCTGTAGCGGCGAATTTATTGGATGCTTTGCCCTTACAGAACCAAATGCAGGGAGCGACGCTTCAAGCATTATAACCAGTGCGATGTTGAAAGGCAATGAATGGATATTAAATGGAACAAAGACATGGATCAGCAGTGGCAGTATAGCAGATATTGCAATTATATTTGCAGTAACGGATAAGACAAAGGGGCATCATGGCATAACAGCATTTATTGTAGAAAAGGCAAGTTCTGGTTTTTCTACAAAAGATATAAAGGGCAAACTTGGACTAAGGGCGTCCAATACAGCAGAGCTTATCTTTGAAGATTGCAAGATTCCGAAGGATGCTGTTTTAAGCGGCATTGGCAATGGCTTCACTGTTGCTATGAGCGCACTTGATAATGGCAGATACGGCGTTGCATCAGGTTGCGTTGGCATTATGCAGGGTTGCATAGACGCTTGCACTAAATATGCTAAGGAGAGACATCAGTTTGGTAAGCCCATTGCCAGTTTTCAGCTTATTCAGGAAAAGATTGCAAGAATGATTGTGGACTGCGATGCAGCAAGGCTTCTTGTGTATCGGGCAGGGCATCTTAAAAACAAAGGCATAAAAAATACCATTGAAACATCCATTGCGAAATATTTTGCAAGCGAGGCAGCCAACAGGGCAGCGTCGGACGCTGTGCAGATATTTGGCGGCTATGGCTATTCAAATGAATATCCGGTAGAGAGATATTTCAGGGATGCGAAGGTTGCAACAATTTATGAGGGGACATCAGAGATACAGAAACTCATTATTGGGGGGCATGCGTTGGGGATAAAGGCATTCTCTTAATTAGACGTTGAAAAATCATTGACCCAGAAAATGCAAGAGCATTTTCTGACAAACACAATACCTCCCCCTGTCCCCCTCCATGAGGGGGACAGGGGGAGGCTGCGTCAAAGTTGGCTGTCCAAATACTCACGTACTTAAAACAGTATGCTCCGTTTTGTCCAGCCAGCTTTTCCTTGTCCCCTGATAGAAACTTTCAGGGGCAGGCTCTGGCTCAAATCTTGCGTTTGCCCCGAATAATAAAAACTAAATGCATTTTTCGGGTTGACAAAAAAGCAGCGAATGGATAATAATATTCCTTCAACTATAATATAGTTTTCAACTATTCACTGACCACTGTTCACTCATCACTGTAGTTACATTGCCCCCGTAGCTCAGATGGATAGAGCAGCAGATTCCTAATCTGTTGGCCGGACGTTCGAATCGTCTCGGGGGCACCAATACTCGCTTTGCGAGAATTGTAAAATGCAAATTGCAAAATTCAAATTGTAAAAATAACCTTTCCATTCATTTTAAAATTTGCAATTTTCAATCTCCAATTTACAATTCGACATTCATAGAATGTCGTAAGGAGGATTTATGTCAGTATCAGCGTATGTATTTATAGAATGTGAGCATGGCAAATCAATGGCTGTAGCTGACAAGGTGAGCAGTATAGCTGGCGTAAGAGAGGCTCACCCTGTAACAGGTCCATATGATGTCATAGCCTATGTTACAGCGTCTAACTTTAAGGTGCTTGGTGAAGTGGTGATAAAAAAGATTCAGGGAGTTGTCGGTGTAAAAAAGACTCTTACAAATGTGATAGTTGAGTAGCTGCAGCGTTTGTTTAAAACTCACCTATTTCCCCATCACTTTTACAACTACCCTCTTTCTTCTTCTGCCGTCGAACTCAGCGTAATATACCTGCTGCCATGGCCCTAAATCCAATTTGCCTTTAGTTATCGGAAGAATCACCTGATGTCCGATGAGAAGATTCTTGAGATGGGCATCTCCGTTTGTCTCGCCTGTTCTGTGATGCCGGTAATCCGGCCCTTCTGGCGCAAGCTTTTGCAGCCACTCCTCAATATCCTGTATAAGCCCTGATTCCGCATCATTTACATAGATCCCTGCTGTTATGTGCATGGCAGATACGAGCGCCATCCCATCTTCAACACCGCTTTTTTTTACAACTTTTTCCACTTCGTCAGTGATATTAATATATTCCCGTTTTTTCTTTGTTTCAAAGAAAAGATATTCTGTGAAAGTTTTCATCTCTTAGCCCCCGTGCAGTTAATCCTGTCTCAAGACAGTGTCCCTTTTCCAGTTTTTATCATCTGTTTCTGGATAATCTATATTATAATGAAGGCCGCGACTCTCCTTCCTGAGCATGGCGCATTTTATAATAAGCTCAGCTACTGTGGCAATATTTCTAAGCTCAAGTAAATCGCTTGTTATGCTAAAGTTCCAGTAGTATTCATTGATTTCAGCCTTGAGATTTTCTATTCTCCTGCGCGCCCTATCTAATCTTTTATTTGAACGGACTATTCCCACATAATTCCACATAAATCTTCTTACCTCATCCCAATTTTGAGAAATGATAACTGCCTCATCGCTGTCAACTGCCCCGCCTGTCTCCCATGTTGGTATTTGAGGGATTGTGACCCCGGATTTGTTTAAAAACTCCTTTGCCTTCAAATGCGCCCTGTTTGCAAATACGAGTGCTTCCAGCAGAGAATTTGATGCAAGTCTGTTTGCTCCATGAAGGCCTGTGCAGGCTGTCTCTCCTATAGTGAATAGCCTTTTGATTGAGGTTTCACCATAATCATTAGCTAATATCCCTCCGCACATGTAATGCGCTGCAGGAACTACAGGAATCGGTTCTTTGGTCATATCAAATCCAAATGAAAGGCATTCTTCGTATATATTGGGGAATCGCGTTTTTATAAAGGAATGTTCTTTATGTGTGATATCAAGGTAGACGCAGTCAGAACCGCTTTTCTTAAGCTCAAAGTCAATAGCCCTTGCAACAATATCACGCGGGGCTAAATCTTTCATTGGATGATATCTTTCCATAAAAGGCGTCCCATCCTTAAGCCTCAAAATACCGCCTTCTCCTCTCACTGCCTCAGATATGAGAAAGCTTTTTGCCTTGGAGTGATACAGGCAGGTAGGATGGAACTGAATGAACTCCATGTTTGCAATCGTGGACCCTGCCCTGTATGCTATTGCGATACCGTCTCCTGTGGCAATGTCAGGGTTGCTCGTAAACAGATAAACCTTTCCTGCTCCCCCAGTTGCAATAATTGTAGCCTTTGCCAAAAAGGTATGGACATCTCCAGTCTTCTTATCCAGGACATATGCGCCCCAGCAGATATCCTCATCTAATTTTTCTATAAACTTGGAATGGGTTATAAGGTCAACGGCTATATAGTTTTCATAGACAGTGATGTTTTTATCAGCAGCAACAGCCTTTAACAAGGCCTCTTCTATCTCTTTGCCTGTTATGTCTTCTGCATGAACTATGCGCCGCTTCGAATGACCGCCTTCCTTCCCCAGGTCTAACTCTTCAATATTGTTGACGACCCTTTTTGTAAATCTCGCCCCAAGTTCCATAAGCTCCATTATTCTATTGGGTCCGTCTTTTACTACCAACTCCACAATTTCCGGGTGGCACAGTCCGGCGCCAGCCGCTATCGTATCTTTTATATGCGCCTCAAAACTGTCTTCCGCACTCAAGACAGAGGCGATGCCTCCCTGTGCATAGAAACTTGCAGACTCTCTTTTTTCGCGCTTCGTGACTATAGAAACAGTCCCAAACTTTGCAGCCTTTAATGCAAAACTTAAGCCTGCTACGCCGCTTCCTATAACAAGGAAGTCTGACTTTATCTCCAAGATGCCTCCGTAAAAATTAAACTTGATAATACATTCCCCTTGATACAAGGGCTGGGACGGTCTACCACGTTCTGGAACACGATATATGGTAAATTCTAACATACAAGGGCAAGGATGTGGATCGTAAAGAGGTTTCACCTTCCCCTTTATCCCCTTCCGTCAAGAGGCTGTGTCGCAATGCCCATTTTGTCATTGCGAGCGACCGCAGGGAGCGTGGCAATCCGACCAGAAAGGTCGTTGCGAGGGCAAAGCCCGTGGCAATCTCGAGAGTTCCCTCTCCGCCTCAGGCGGATCGGGACAAGGCTTCGGTCGCTTCGCTCCCTCGCAATGACATTGCGACACAGCCTCCAAGGGAGGGGAAATTTTGGCTACCCGCAGTTTGCTGAATGGAGGTTGATTTCAGTAAAAATTAAATAGCAGCGTAAGATATTATCAGTGGAATGTCAACCATTGAGCATGTAATAGTCTCGGCTTGACGCTCCGTATCTTTACTGATAAGATAAGCCACGTTAGAATATATTATGCGTTTTAGCAAAACTTTCTGATGGGGCATGACAAACTATCATGATATTGAATAATAAAAAAATAGTCCTTGGCGTTACAGGCGGGATAGCTGCTTATAAGGCGCTGGAGCTTGCAAGGCTTTTTATAAAAAATGAGGCAGAGGTATGGCCAATTATGACAAAGGCATCAGCCAATTTTATAACGCCGTTAAGCATGCAGACTATTGCACGTAATCCGGTTAGTCAGGATATGTTTGATTTAACACTGGAAGCAAAAATATCGCATATCGAGCTTGCAGAGAAGGCAGACCTTATTGTTATTGCGCCGGCAACAGCAAATATTATAGGAAAGATTTCATCAGGCATTGCAGACGACCTTCTAACCACAGTTATAATGGCGACAAAATCCCCTGTGCTTTTTGCGCCAGCAATGAATTCCAATATGTATGAAAATAAGATTGTCCAGCAGAATATTGAAAGGCTTAAAAAGATTGGCTACTGTTTTATTGGCCCTGATGAGGGAGAGCTTGCATGCGGGTATGAAGGCAGAGGCAGGCTTGCATCTCTTGAAGATATTATAGATGCAGCAGAAGAGTGCCTTGCCCCTAAAGACCTAAAAGGCCAAAAGGTATTGGTAACCGCAGGTCCGACAAGAGAGGCGATAGACCCTGTAAGATTTATATCAAATCCATCGTCAGGGAAGATGGGATATGCTATTGCAAAGGCCGCAAAGAGGCGGGGGGCTGAGGTTGTGTTGGTTAGCGGGCCTTCTTATCTATCTCCGCCGCGAGGTATTACATTTGTAAAGACCATAACTGCTGAGGAGATGGCAGAGGCTACGATGAGGCATTATCCCCAGTCTACCATTGTCATCATGGCTGCTGCTGTTTCTGACTACAGGCCTAAAATAAGCCACAGGCGAAAGGTGAAAAAAGAAGAAACAAGGCTCAATATAGAATTGGAAAGGACGCAGGACATTCTTAAAGAACTGGGGAATAGAAAGAGAGGCCAATTCCTTGTTGGTTTTGCGCTTGAGACAGAGGATATGCTTACAAATGCCAGAAAGAAACTTAAGGAGAAAAAATTAGATTTGATAGTTGCAAACGACCCAAGCAGTTTTGACGGTGAAACGACAAGGGTGACTGTTGTAGAGAAGGATGACATGGTAGAAGAACTGCCGCCGCTTTCAAAAAATGAGGTTGCAGAGCGGATACTTGATAAAGTAGTAAGGACAATCAGCGCGTGAAACTTATTGCCTCATTGCAGTTATAGCCTTTTCCATAGCATCGTGCCAGTTTTTGCCGTTTCTTTTGAGGGACTTCAAGTAATTTCTCAGTTTCTTTGCTGTGTCAAGTCTGACCTTTCCTGTTGGGTCATCAGTAAAACATTTTGCCAGTTTGCCATGCGTTAAAAAATCTCTAATGGCATTTAAGGACTGGCCATGAAATTGTCTTTTTTCTTCCTTGCTCAGGACCCATCTTGATGAGGAAGACAGCACATCCAACATGTTATGCCAGTGGTTTAATCTGTGTATTAAAAGGATGCTTGAAAAGATGGTCTTATTTGTTCTAAAAGATAGAGGGGTGTCTTCGAGGATATTTTTCAAGAGATTATCATTTTCTTTGTGAACCTCTCTTGACATCTTGAGCGGCAGTTTCCAGACACTTTTATCACAAAGGGCGTCAAATCTCATTTCCCAGTAAGTATGTCTGAGGACCCTGCTGGAAAATGATTGAATGAACTTCTCTGGTATATAATAATTATGCGCAATAGTATCTGCTGCAAGATGGCTGATGTATCCGTAGGCAAAGGCCTTCTGCGGGTCAGTTTCTGCCTTTTTCAACACCTTGAGTCCAATCCTCCAGTTGTGGCAATGCTTGAGGGCTTCTGTTAGATTTTTTCCCACAACTATATCTGCGCTTATGTTGCCGTAAAGGTAGTCATAGGGAAACCGGGACAAGAGTTTTTGAAGGAAAAAAGGGAGGATATTTAGATTATTCAAGATGTCACGGCCAAATTCGAGATGGGTTGCAGGCCCCCATGCATATGCATTGTCAGGAATCAGAATTGCTATGAGAAAAACGATAATAAATAAAATAGACATGTTTAAAATGTTACAGCAAAAAAATCTCATTGTAAAGAGAGTAAGCTATGGCAGACAAAAAAATAGCAGGTGATATAAAAGGCTATCTGTACTACTTAAGGGATATTGGAATAGAAGAACTGCCTGTGAAAAAGGCAGGGGGCAGTGGCCAGGGGTCAGGGGTTGTAAATCCAGACACCAAAACTTTTGGCGTCGGAGAAGATATGAGCCTTGAATCTGTTCGTGAGGAACTCGGAGATTGCAAGAGATGCAGACTCCACAAGGGGCGTACTAATATTGTTTTCGGGGTCGGCAATCCAAACGCCAGTATAGTCTTTGTTGGTGAGGCCCCTGGCGAGGATGAAGACCTTCAGGGTGAGCCGTTTGTAGGAAAGGCAGGTCAGTTATTAACAAAGATAATTAACGCAATGGGCTTAAAAAGAGAAGATGTATATATCTGCAATGTTGTTAAATGCAGACCGCCTAAAAATCGTAACCCTGAGCCTGATGAGATTGCAACGTGCAGGCCATTTCTGGAAAAACAGCTCGATGCAATAAGGCCAAAGATAATTGTTGCGCTTGGGACGCACGCAGCCCAGACGCTCTTAAATACAACTGAAAAAATAACTGCGCTTCGTGGACAATTCTACTGGTATAGAGACAGTATCCAGGTTATGCCAACATTTCATCCCTCATACCTTTTGCGAAATGAAAGTAAAAAGGGAGAGGTATGGGAAGATATGCAGATGGCGCTTAAAGCGCTTGGATTAAAGATTCCAGAGAAAAAGGGCAAAACTTAAAAAGACAGTCTGCATAGATAGTTAATAAGAGCTGCCTCTTCTCACTATAAATTTCCACATCCCATTTATCTTTTTATATATCAGAATATCGCCGGGGTTAAACCAACTTTCAGGCTCGCTGCCATTTTTTACCAGCTTTGGCTCATCCTGTGATTCTAAAGAAAATGAGTAAAATCCTGCGTCCTGGGCAAGTAACATCAAATTTTCATCTTCTGCTCTTCTTTGTATAGGCTTTTCATATATATAAATGATAAAGGTGTATGTCTGCCATGCAGCGCCTATCCATTCATATAATACATTGCTTGCCTCTCTGCTCACTCGTATGCAACCATGGGACTTTTTCTTGCCGAGGAATTTTTCATACCCTGCAAATTTTCCTGTTGGTTCAAGACTATGTATCCCTTTTTCAACGCCTGGCTCAATCCCAATCCAATTAAGCATCTTTACATTCTCATCCTTTGACCATATCCTGAAGGGCCTCATTTCCACAATCTTATGGAAACCCGAAAGGGTCTCGCTCCTCTCCCAACCTTCTTCATCTATACCAGGCTCTCCTGTAGATACCAAGGTCTCTAAAAAAAGTTGACCTCTTTCATCATATGCCCTTAAGGTCTGGATGGATTTATCTATCTCAACATGTTTTTTATTAGGTGTGAAAATCCTTGCCTTTTCTCCTGAGACAAGGTAGATGTCCTGTCCGAGCCTTTTGATTGGTTCAGCGCTGTCAAGTCTGACAGCAATGTAATCCTGATTAGCGAATGCAAGATGGCTAAAACTGATTATAATCAGAAGGGGTAAAAACCAGTTTTTTAGTGTCATATCCAAACTATAAATTAATCTCCCTTTGTCCCCCCTTTAGAGGCTGTGTCATAACCCTAAAAGCCAACCAGTTGTCATTCTGAATACCCCTATTGTCACCCTGAGTGAAACGAAGGGTCTGCTTTAAAAATCAGATTCTTCGGCTGACGCCTCAGAATGACATTATGGAACAACCTATTAGCAAAGTGGGGGTCGGGGGATTTGGTTGTATAACTGCCTACACCTCGAAAACCGATAGATTTATATACTTTCTAACCATCTTTGGAACCCTGTCTGCATCGCAAAAAGGCAGTTCGCCAAAGATAGGTAAATTAGTCAATCGTTTTATCTCTGTTTGATTTGTAGAAAGGGATTCGTCAGGTGAGAACGATGGATAGTTAAGGATAATGCCCTTAACCTCTATGCCGATGGACTGGGCGTGCTTAACTGTGAGCAATGTATGATTTATTGCGCCAAGCCTTGATGCAGCAACTATTACGAGCGGCAGATTAAGAAGTTTTACAAGTTCTGCAATCGTTTCAGTATCATTGAGAGGAGCGAGTAATCCGCCTGCACCCTCTACGAGCATTAAGTTGTGCAGAGAGGCGAGTTTATCGTAGCACTCCTTTATCCTGTGCAACTCAACTGTTTTGCCTTCTTTTCTTGAAGCAATACTCGGCGCAAGTGGCGCTTTGAACCGATAAGGATTTATTAAATCTATATCCTCATTAACACCTGCTGCTTTCTTAATCATCAGGGCATCCTGCGGTTCAAGTTTGCCGTTATTTTCAGGGCAACCTGTTTCCACAGGTTTCATGACGCCAACATCTATCCCTTTTTCTTTCAGCGCTGCTGCAATGCCAGCAGTAACAAATGTCTTGCCAACGCCAGTATCAGTGCCTGTGATAAAAAACCCCTTTGCTAACATATTCAGAATAGTAGCAGAATGGGGGAGGGAGGTCAAACCCTTGACCAAAGGGCTTTATATTGCAGTCATATTCTGATATATTACCTAACCATGAAAGATGCGGCCAGAAGAAGGGTTGAAGAACTTGTTGAGCAGTTCAGCCGCAATATTGATGTCTACAAAAGTGGCTCTTACAACGAGGCTCAGACAAGGCGCGAGTTCATAGAGCCGTTCTTTGAGGCGCTCGGATGGGATGTCTACAACAAGGCAGGCTATGCCGAGCAATATAAAGATGTTGTGCATGAGGATTCTGTCAAGGTTGGAGTCTCGCTTAAAGCCCCCGACTACTCCTTCCGCATAGGAGGCCAAAGAAAGTTCTTTCTTGAGGCTAAAAAGCCTTCTGTATCTATAAAAGACGACATTGACCCTGCCTATCAACTCCGCCGCTACGCATGGAGCGCAAAACTGCCCCTGTCCGTACTTACAGATTTTGAGGAATTGGCTGTCTATGACTGCCGTATAAAACCCTCCCCGCGCGATAAGGTAGGCACAGGACGAATTGCCTACTACACTTACAACAAATATATTGACGAATTTGACGCTATATATGATGTATTTTCAAGAGATGCAGTATTAACCCAGAAAATGCAATAACATTTTCTTACAAACGCAATCCCCTGATAAAAACCTTCAGGGGCAGACTCTGGCCAAATACTGTAGTTGCCGATTCATCGGCGATTTTTAAAACGCCCATAAATGGGCAACTACTATACTTAAAACAGTATGCTCCGTTTTGTCCAACCAGCTTTTCCTTGTCCCCTGATAGAAACTTTCAGGGGCAGGCTCTGGCTCAAATCTTGCGTTTGACCCGAAAAATAAAAATCAAATGCATTTTTCGGTTAAATTGAACTACGGAGAGAATAGCCTTTTTTTGTTCTTATTTCAAAATTACACAGGGGATTTTACATTACATTAGGACAAACAATCCTTGACAGATTGTTTTAAAGTGGTATATTTATCGCAATCGCAGATTGAACAGATTTAAACCTAAATATTCACTTTCCCTTTGATGGAGAGGATGAATAATGCTATCAATATATAAAGAGAAAATATTAAAAGAAATAGAAAAGATTCCAGAGGACAGGATGCCAAAACTATACAGAGTTATTCACCTGTTGGTTAGTGAATTAATACCAGAGACAAAAAAAATAGGAAATCGTGGTTCATTGAAAGGAGTCTGGAAAGACAGTCAGATTGATGAATCGTTATTTATTGAAGCAAAGAAATCTTTATTTCCTTATGAACCCCATTAAGGAATGACATGGACTATGTGACTGATACCCATTCCATTGTATGGTATTTTACGGAAGATATTCATCTGAGCAAAAAGGCATTGGATATTTTTGAAGGGACAATTAAAGAGGGGACCATAATTGTTCCTGCGGTAGTTCTGGCTGAGATAATGTTCATTTCCAAAAAAGGGAAAATCAACCTTACATTCAAAGAGACACTTAACAAGATAAAAGAATATGAAAATTTTGAAATTGCACCACTGGATATAGATATCCTTGTGATAGCAGATAAAATTGAAGCCAACATGGAAATGCACGATAGGTTAATTATAGCAACAGCCCTTTATTTTGATGCAATATTGATTACAAAAGACGAGCAGATTAAAAAGGCAGGAATAGTTTCAAGTGTCTGGTAATAGGGGTATGTTTATTAAAAGGTTGGTTTATTACTTTTCCTCGCCATCTTAATATCTTTTGAGGATTTTTATATGAACCGTAAGGCACGAACATTGCTCAGTCAGTCAGTCAGTCAGTCAGTTTAACACCACTTCTAAAGACAAAATTATTTAATCAAAAGGGTAGGCCAGAAACATGGCCTACCCGTTTTTGTTTAATAATATCCCGGCCCTATTCAACTCCATACTTGGTGGATTGCCATGAAACTCTCAGGTAAAGATTGCTACGCTTTGCTTCTCAGTGGAATTTTATCTCTGACCTTCCTATCGGGATGCAAGGGGCTTCAGGTAAATATCCCTGTAGAGGTTCAAACAGTTAAACGTGAGGATGCCGCCTTATTGGTTCTTGTTGAGAATAAATCAACATACAGGATTAAAATCACTTATCCTATCTCAACCGATATGCTGAAACAGGATCAATACACGGAATTTCGTTTGCCAAAACCGGGCAATTACAAGGTTGTACTTACAGCCTATGCGGAAGACCCTGATTATCGCAATACATACAAACCTGTTAAGACAGTTGAAATACCCATTTTCTTGAATGGATACGACACCATTCGCAGCAAGGGTGGGTTTGTCGGGTATAACTTAGAGGTTACTGATGGGATGATTTTGCCAAGTAAGTAGTAAGAAGGAGGAAAGGTGAATTTTACTTGGATAAAAGAATTAAGTATGATATCCCCAGAATTCGGGGAAGAATATTTATTCAGAAAGATTCTTAATCAAATATTTAGTGCTTGACAAAGGCACTATTCATGGGAGGTACTTATGTTTAAAAAATTAATGTGTTGGGGGCAAATAGTCATTCTGGTTGGTATTATAGTAGGGTGCGGGACAATTCCAATTAATCAAGAAATACCAACACATCCTCAAGAAGAGCAAGTGATGTTTGGTAGTTTTAAGCTTAAGCTTGAAAAAGTGGATTGGGGTACAGAGTCTCTTTGTTTAACTGTATCTGCTACGAACACAGGGAAACAACCGTTGATGATGATGAAAAACCTAGGTTTTTCCTTGGTAAATGAAAATGGAGTAAGGTATGTGGCAACATCAATCTCAGGTGATGCTATGTTAGGTAGTGGCGGCTTGAATATAGCACCGGCATATAATCCATATACGCCCAGAAAAGATACTTTATGTTTTGATGTACCGAAAGACAAGTATACTGTACTTGTAAAGATTGGTACTCATGTAGGTAATCTAAATTATGATTATCGCGATTTTTTTAAGTGGGCGTTAAATTTATAATCTTAAAAAACAGTGGCTGTTGTACACGCTTACTACTGCTTCAATCTTCAAGATTGAACCAGTAATTTTTCTACATAGGGAGGGTTATTTATCTCCACATTCAACCTTGAAGTGCAACAAAGATAGGCGGTGGGGTCAGGCAGAAAAGGGCAGAAAAGGGGATAGAACTATTGATGGGAAATTCGGTTTCTATGGCAGGAGGAAAGACATGAAAAGGTGTTTTGTATTATTCAGATTAGTGGCAGGGCTGGTTGTTTCAATAATGGTTTTAGTATCAAATATCAGCATAGCAATGGCTTATGAAAAGGAGATAAAAACTATATCCTCAAGCATAGCCGAGAGCGTTACCACTGCCGGCAAGAAGACTGTTGCGGTAGTGGACTTTACGGATTTGCAAGGCAATGTTACAGAACTCGGCAGATTTCTTGCCGAGGAGATTTCTGTTGACATGACAATAGCGGCAAAGGGCTTTGAGGTAATTGACAGGACGCATCTGAATAGCGTCATGAAAGAACACGAACTCTCCATGCTTGGAATTACCGACCCTAAAAAAATCAAAAAATTAGGTGAGGTGGCAGGTGTTGACGCAATCGTAACAGGCTCTGTAACACCGTTTGGGGACAGCATAAGGATTACCTGCAAGGTCATTGCAACGGACACCGCAAGGACAATCGGCGCTTCAAAGGGAGACATAGCAAAGACAAAGGCAATTGAGGAATTGCTGGCAAGGGGGATAGAAAATACTGCTACTACTAAAGGGCCTGCCTCAACACCGTCTGTTAAAAAAGAGACAAAGGCAGGACAGAAAGCAGAAGCCCAGAATTTCACATTTGAATTAAAGGGATGCAAAATGTCAGGGAGTATAACATGCGATTTCATGATTACGAACAATGGTCAGGATAGAAAGCTTGAATGGGGTCATCCAAATTCCAGAATATTTGATGATTCTGGTAATGAATATAGACAAAGCGACGCCCAACTCGGAAACAAAAGAGGTAGAGGTACGGGTTTTTTCGATATGGGTACTATGGGTGTGCAGAATTTACTTGTTTCCGGCATCTATGTAAAGGCGAGTGTAACCTTTGAAAAGGTCTCATCACAGGCGAATATGATAGCATTACTTGAAATTAATAATGCTACGGATGGAAATGATTTCAAAGTTCAGTTCCGCAACATCCCTTTAACCAAATAAGACCTGTGGTTAACAGCTTGTAACCAAATTGTACAAATTAGGAGCGTTTCCCGTTTTTTTAGCCACAATTTCTAACCCCATTTTTATCATTTTCTTCAAGATTGAACCAGCAATAGAGCAGGCAAGAGGAGCAGGCAAGAGGGTCAGGTCTACTTTCGGAGCAGGCAAGAGGGTCAGGTCTACTTTCTTGTCATTAACTATTCAGCCTCATAATTTAACAATAGGTAAACCCCCAGCTTTGCTGGGGGACTCGCAGAGTTTGACATTTACAGGATTGTGCTTTGTTCCGCTATAAATATTTTGGTTCTCACTGTTGTCATGCCCGAATGGTTCTATCGGGCATCCAGTCATAAAATATGGATTCCCGCTAAATACATGCGGGAATGACGATTCGATGGTTTTGATTTTAACAGATTGCGATTAGCCCCCTTTGAGGGGGCAGCAATCATAAAACCTCCGGCTTTGCCGGAGGATACTTATTCTCGTAAATTCTGCTGAGGACATCATACCTATTTATCCTCATTAAGTAAGATATCCGTGGAATTCCAACGGTTTTTTAAATAATTAAAACCAATACCGGCAAGGTGCAGCCTGCTTCCAGCATCAATGTTAGAAAGACTGCCTTTGTCTGCAGGATGATAGGGACATGAAAAGAGATTATGTTGCAACCCTGTGGAAGGAGATGCCGGAGAATGCAAACGAAACTCCCTCTTCAGCGGAGAGTTCTGATTCTTTTGCAGACTTGAAGAAAATTCATATAATACAAAAGGCGCGTTTTGCCGGAAATTGTCCTGCATTTGTTTTTTGGCATTATCTCCCGTAATTTGCTATAATTCCTTGCATGAAGAAATTAAGGCTTTACCTTGATACATCCGTCTGGAATTTCTATTATGCCGATGATGCGCCGGAAAAGAAAGAAGTAACCAGATGCTTCTTTAAAAACCTCAAATCAGGCCATTATCATATCTACTCTTCTTCCGTGGTTGTCAGGGAGATTGAAAACGCAGACAAGAAAACAGCTTCGGATTTGGTAAGTCTTATAAAAATGTATCCGCCGACGATGTTGGATGTTACCGGTGAAATTGATGAACTGGCGGATGTTTATATTGCCGAAGCCGTTGTTCCCGAAAAGAAAAGAGATGATGCGCTGCATATAGCCATCGCAACGGTTTATGAGATGGACGCATTGGTAAGCTGGAACTATAAGCATCTGGCCAATCTTTCCAAAAAAGAAAAGGTGCGCGCGGTAAGTATTTTACAAGGCTATCTGAAAGAATTGGAAATGATAACTCATATGGAGGTGATTGACGATGAATGAATCAAAGAAACTGAAAGAAGTATGGAAATGGAAAGAAGAGGTCTATCAAAAGACAAAAAATATGACAAGGGATGAACGGATCAGGTATTTTAATGATGGATTGAAAGATTTTATAAAAAAGACCGGGGTTAAGAAAATTACCGAAAAAAGAGCAGCATGATGCAAGAATGTAGAATGTCTCCTATTTTGGGGTCAGGTCTTTACTCTTGACATTCCCATCCTGATTTTTATCCTGTTTTTTTCTCTCGCCGAATAATAGGAATAATAGGGTCAACGGCTATTTTGCCATCAAGAGATATTAACTACATTATTGACATTCTTTAAAAGTGTAGTTAATATGTAGTTAACTATGTCTGTTGTCAAAAATACCCTCCAGGAAAACTATATCTTTTTCCTTCGTGAACTTTCCAGAATAGAACATGAACTTGCTAATCTGCCGAAGGGAAGCATATCTGTCAAGAAGATAGGCGGAATTTCCTACTATTATCACCAGTGGAGAGAGGGTAAAAAGGTAAATACAGTTTCGCTCGGCAGAAAGGCGCCGGTAGATTTAATTAATAAAATAAAGAGACGAAAGACCCTTGAGACCCAGAAAAAGGAAGTCTTTGGCAACATAAATATTATAGTCAAAGCCATTGATACGCAAGCTGTGACAGTGAAGGAGATTCTGCGCCTTTTTTCGCAGCACAAAATCAATGCGCTGCTCATAGGTTCATACTGTCTTTCAGCATACAGAGAGGCGCTGAGCCTGAAATTGCCGACAATCAAGACACAGGATGTAGATTTTCTCATTCCATACCCATATAAAGGAAAGAAGGTAGATATAGAATCAATTTTTTCAGATTTGGGCTTCTCGCTTGGCTTTAATCCGGACGGCTCAACATATTTTACCAACGGCACCTTTAAAATAGAATTTCTGACGCCTGAAAAAGGCAAAGGCACTGATAAAGCAATTCCCATTAAAGAGCTTGGAATAAACGCCGAACCATTGCGATATCTTCAGATGCTTTTTGATGAGCCGCTTAATATAAAGAGGCAGGGTTTGGCATATTCTGTCCCAAACCCATGGGTATTTGCGTTTCACAAGATACTGATAATGAAGTCAAGAAGGGATTCTTCCAAAAAAGAAAAGGATATATTACAGATTACAGCAATACTGCGGGAGATTAAGTTGCGGCCTCAGGAACGCCAGAAGAGCCGTGAGTATCTGAATTCGCTCCCCCCGCGATGGCAAAAGGTCATAAAACAAGGGATTAAGAATTATCTGCCTGAATTCATGGCATAAGTTGGAAAACAGGGAGGCTTCTGTAGCAAACTCCCCTTGACAACCACATACTATTAATACATATTAAAGCATATAATAACGGATATGCTGAAAGGGGGTTTTATTATGAGAACAACGTTAAATATAGAAGACAAACTGCTTGACAAGGCGGCAAGGTTGACCGGCATTAAGGAAAAAACATCTCTTGTACGGCTTGGGCTTGAGGCGCTTATAGCGAGGGAAAGCGCCAAGAGACTCGCTAAGCTTGGGGGAACTGAAAAGGAGCTGAAGGTGATACCCCGTAGAAGAGCAGTGGGCGAATAAAATGGTTCTTGTTGATACCTCGGTGTGGGTAGTACATTTACGGGGTGGAAGTATCGGCCTTGAAGCTTTGTTGAATGAAGGCCATGTTGCCTGTCATCCCTTCATTATCGGTGAACTTGCCTGCGGAAATCTCAAAAATAGAGTTGAAATACTCTCTCTTCTCGAAGCGCTTCCTATGGCGCTCCATGCAGAATATGAAGAAGTGATGCGGTTCATAGATAATTATCGCCTTATGGGAAAGGGTTTAGGGTACATTGATGTGCATCTGCTTGCATCAGCCTTTTTGATTAAGATACCCTTATGGAAACGCGACAAAAAACTGCAAGAAGTCTCTTCAAAATTGGGATTGAAGTATTGATGCCGAACTATCGGCATTGATTCTTGGGGATGGATAACAACGTAATTAAGGAGTGCTGTATGGGTGGAAGCGATAATCAACAAATCCATACAGAGGTATCTATAAGAATATTAGCGCTCAAAATGTCTTAGCTCCTCGGCTGTCTTTTCGAACTTCAGCTTGCCCTTCATGGCTTTTATCTTCTCAATCTTTCTGTGCCTCAAATATTCGGCTATGGCCTTTTTTACTGCCGATGCCTTGCTTTTGGCATCTGTCTCCGTCATAAGCTCATCTAAAATATCCTTTTCTATGGTTACTGTAGCTCTCATATCCTTCCTCCATTATATTGCACCATAATTTCATCTTAAACAGTGCAAAAGTCAAGCACATATATTAAGTATAATATGATGCAATTCTTGGATATTGCCAAGGGTCAACCCCTTGACATTCTTGAGAATTCTAATATACTTCTACCAATATATGAAACGAATTCTTATACCTTTAGCGCCCGGTTTTGAAGAGATAGAGGCGCTTGCTGTTGTAGATATATTAAGGAGGGCAGGCGTAGATGTGGTTATGGCTGGGACAGTGGAAAATCCCATAGAAGGGAGAAATAGGATAAAGATTCTGGCCGATGCATCTCTGGATTCTGTCAAAGAACAGGACTTTGATATGATAGTCCTGCCCGGCGGCGCTATTGGCACAGAAAATCTTAAGAAGGATACCCGAATAAAGGAGATTGTAGAAAGGCTTTACAAAAAGGGGAGATTTGTTACAGCCATCTGTGCTGCGCCTACCGTGCTTTCAGCCATTGGTGTCACTACCGGTAAAACCGTCACAAGCCATCCCTCGGTGAGAAATATTCTGCAAAAAGAAAAGATTTCAAATGGTAGGGTTGTAAGGGATGGAAATCTCATTACCAGTCAGGGGCCTGGTACTGCAATAGAGTTTGCCTTTAAGCTTGTGGAGGTTTTAGTGGGTAAGGATAAGGTTAGTGAGATAAATAAATCTGTTCTATCAGATATTGAAAACGAGTAGAGGTTGCATTTTTTTCTTGACTATATTCGTATATACGAATATAGTAGTTACCATATGGTGAATATAAAAGATTTGTTGTTTGCCTTTTCAGAAGAAGTTCGCTTGAGAATAATGCTTTTACTGAAGGATTCCTACCTCTGCGTAAACTGCATTGTTGATGCTATTAATCTGCCACAGCCCACGATCTCAAGACACCTGGCTCTTTTAAGAAGGACAGGGGTTGTGAATATGACCAAAGATAAGTTGCACTGTTATTACGCACTTAATCAGGGCGACCCATTTGGCCAGCTTAAGGGCAAACTTATCAAAACCTTTTCAGACAGCCTGAGGAATATGGAGCCGTTTAAGGGAGATGTGAAAAGGCTTGCTAAGACTCAGGAGAATTGCAATGCAGACTGCAAGGTTGGCAAGCGATAAGAAAGAAAAGATTGCCATCTGAGGCATAGAAAACGATGAAAGGATTTTTAGGGACGCGGGGGGATTTGCTTTCCGATGTGCTCATTGTAGCAGTAACCATCATAGTGCCTGCCCTCTTAACAGCAATAGTATTGGTGAAAAAGAAGAGATTTGCGCTCCACAGGGCAATCATGATGTCAATATTTTTTGTGCTTGTCCTGTATGTAGTTATCTATGAGGCAAATCTAACCTTATTGGGCGGGATAGACTATTTGAGGTCAAATATACGCATATCAGAGGGTCCCTACTTTGCCCTTGTAGCATTTCACATAACCCTGAGCGCGGCTGCCCTCATCCTGGGCAGTATCACCATGAGGAGGGGGGAGGCAGTTCTGTGTTCTGGCCAGATAGCAGGACTGGGCTTTACCTCTGCGCATCGTAAACTTGCCTGGATTGAGGTGGTAATGCTTGTCATAAGTGTTTTCACAGGGTTAGCAATCTATTATTTTACCTTTGTTTACTAATACAAAAATAGATGTCACTTTAATTTAATACGTTTGGTGTGGGTTTACCCTGTGACAGATTGAATACATTGATGGACGATATCTAACATCTTTTTTAACTCTTCAACTGTAATACTCAGTGGCGGCATGATCACAATCACATTTCCCAGAGGCCTTATCATAAGGCCGTATTTCCGCGCCTCCATGCAGACCTTATGTCCAATCCTCTCATTCATGGGATAAGATTCTTTAGTCAATTTATCCTTGACCAGCTCTATGCCGGCAATAAGCCCTTTTTGGCGCACATCGCCGACATAGGGCAGCTCTTTGAAACCTGCTAACAATTCAGACAGCAGCTTAATCTTTGGCTGTATTTTTTGAATGGTTTTTTCTTTCTTAAATATATTGAGATTTGCAATAGCTGCCGCGCAGCCGAGCGGATTTCCTGTATATGTGTGGCCATGGAAGAATGTTTTTAACTCATCATATTTGCCGAGAAATGCCTTGTAAATCTTCTCTGTAGTTAAAGTTGCCGCAAGCGGAAGATACCCGCCGGTTATCCCCTTTGCAAGACATAGGAAATCAGGTACTACATTTTCATGCCTGCAGGCAAAGAGCTTTCCCGTCCTTCCAAACCCTGTGGCAACCTCATCTGCAATGAGCAAAATATTATATTTTGTGCAAAGCCTTCTTACTTCTTTTAAAAACCCAGGGGGCGATACAATCATACCAGCAGCGCCTTGAACAATCGGCTCTATTATGCATGCAGCAATCTCTTTGTGATGGCTTTTTAAAATCTCCTCAAACCCCTGATAGAGGCAATCAGGGGCAAGCTTTTTTATGCAGGCAATCTTGCAGGACGGATATGTCTTATCTACCGGACACCGATAGCAGTATGGATAATACGCCTTATATGTGGGAAACAACAGCGGCTTATATTTTTCAACAAATACATCAATCTCACCCACGCTCATAGAGCCGAATGTGTCGCCGTGATATGCACCTGTGAAGGCCACGAATTTAGTTCGGAGTTTGGAGTTCGGAGTTCGGAGTTGTTGCCAGTATTGGTATGCCATTTTTAAAGCTATCTCCACAGCAGTGGAGCCGTTGTCTGAATAAAAGACCTTTGTCAATCCTTTTGGCGCAATCTGGACAAGTTTTTCAGCAAGTTCAATAGAAGGGATATTCCCGAGGCCGAGGAGACTAGAATGGCTAATCTTATCAATCTGCGCCTTTATTGCATTGTCTATCTCTCTTTTTCTGTGCCCATGGACATTCACCCAGAGGGACGAAACACCATCAAGATATTTTCTTCCATGAGTATCAATAAGATAATTTCCCTCTCCCCTTTCAATGATAAGAGTAGTTTCTTTTTCCCACTCCTTCATCTGGGTAAAGGGATGCCATACATGCTTCTTGTCCCGCACTTCCAGCCTTTTATTTTTTGCAGTAGACAAACATAACCTCGTATGTCGCATAAATACGGTTGCGAGTTGCAAGCTGCGAGTTGCAAGTTGTAAGTCTTGAATCTTTAATCTTGAATCTGTCGTTATAAATTTCTGCCATCTTCTTTAATATAGAACCTCTGGCAAGGCTGTTGTCGCCATCTTTGAATGGATTGCCGGCGCCGATGGATTTTATATTTTTAAGCAATCCCCACATATCATCATGGGTCTTAATAATATTTGTTGTTGCAGGAGATATATTTTTGAAACCCGCGTTTGCAAGCGCTGATTGTATGAACGGTTGATCTGAAAAACCAATAAACGCTGGAAGTCCATTTCTGCTTAATATCGCTGATGCCTCAATGTAGCACATCCTTAACTCCTTTAATGTAGCAGTTCCGAGTGTTGAAAAGACAAACCCCCCCCCAGGTCTCAAGACCCTGTATGCCTCTGAAAATGCGGTCTTTATATCATTCATCCACTGATAGGTAAGATTTGATGTTACGATGTCAAAGGATTCAGTTTTATAAGGCAGTAATTCACCATCTGAATTGAGGAAATGTATTTTATTTGTTTGTCTCTTGCAACTTGTCCCTTGCAACTTGCTGAGCGCCTGTTTCACCATTGCATGGCTGATATCACAGCTTAAAATATTAGCCTCAGGAAATCGCTCTGTCAGATTGTGCGATAGAAAACCTGTGCCGCAGCCGATGTCGAGAATACTGAACCCCCCCCCCTCTCCTCCCTTTATAAAAGGGGGGCTGGGGGGATTGAAGTATTTGGACAATAGTTCGTCTGCCACTTCTTTTTGGAAAAGAGCATTGCTGTCATAATTCTTTGCAGCATTAGAAAAGGAAAGTTTAATTCTTGCTTTATCCATTTCCCTCCTCTCCCTCGATGGGAGAGGATTGAGGTGAGGGTGAGCTTTCATCATAGGTATCCCCCTCCCCTTTGTCCACTCCCGCTAAGGGGGAATTTTACGGTGTACTCTAAAAATTTTTGAACTAACTCATTAAATTTTTTATGCCTTGTCAAAAACGGAGCATGACCTGCGTCTTTGACTATCTCAAGCCTTGCATCGGGTAGATTCTTAGCAAGATATCTTCCGGCATCAACTGGGCAGACATTGTCTTTTTCGCCGTGTATGACAAGCACAGGAATCTTTATATCAGGGATAATATCCCTTAAATCAATTGCCAAAAGCGCCTCAAGCGCTGTAATAGTGCTGTCGCGGAAGGGTTTTGGACGAGGCTTTTTATAAAGTCCTGTAAACCATCGTCCTTCAGGTTGTGAAAATTCATCCTCTGTAAAGTTCAATGGATAAAATCTCTGCATAGTTTTTGTAAAATCCTTTTTTATGTCTTTGAGCATCCGTTTTGCTATGCCTGCAGATTGCCCGAATGGGAAATCTTTTTTTACCGTAAAACATGGTGATACTCCGATGAGCACGAGTGCTTTAAAAAGGCCGGGCTTGTTTGCCGCTGCCTCTAAAAGGGCCTGTCCGCCCAGAGACCAGCCGATGCCGATAAAGCGGGATGTGGGATGTAGGATGTGGGATGTGGAATTTGTTGTGCTCAAAACTTTTTTAATCGCCGGATTAAGTGTTGGCTCACTCCATCCATCGTTTCCACTATGTCCCGGCAAATCAACGGCAACAAGAGCATACTCTTTTGAAAATTCCTTTAACTGATATTTCCATACCTTTGAGTCAGTCGCCCAGCCGTGGATAAATAAGAGTTGAATGTTGCAGGTTGCAAGTTGCAAGCGTTATACAGCCTCCAATGCAAGTTTAATTGTTTCGATTGCATACTTCAAATCATCCCAAGAGTGATTTGCCATCAGGGTAATCCTTAATCTGCTTGTGCCCTCAGGCACTGTTGGCGGTCTTATGGCCTGAATAAATACACCTTTGTCCATAAGGTTCTTGCTTATCTTTATTGCCTTATCAGCCTTGCCGATTAATATGGGAATAATCTGCGTTTCTGAATTCATTATGTCAAAGCCTGCATTTTCAAGGCCGCTCCTAAAAAAGCTGATTCTATCCCATAAATCCTGTCTTAATTGCGGTTCATTTTCTATTATATCTATTGCGGCAATGCTTGCCGCGCAAACAGATGGAGGAAGGCTCGTCGTATAGATAAAAGAGCGGGCCTTATTTACGAGATAGTCTATAAGTTTTTTACTGCCTGCAACATAAGCCCCGAAACATCCAAGCCCCTTACCGAGAGTTCCCATCTGGATTATGCCTGTTCCGTTATGTCTTAAAACGGGATTCGGATTGTCTATGTCAAAATGTTCCAGTGTCCCTTTGCCGTTTTTCCCTAAAACCCCGGTTGCGTGGGCATCGTCAACCATGAGCATACAGTTGTATTTATCTGCCAACTCGGAAAGTTCTTTCAGAGGAGCAATATCTCCGTCCATGCTGAAGATGCCGTCGGTGATAATCAGTGTTGCGTGATGCCTACCCCTAAATGTTTCTATCAGGGGCGTGTTACGTGTTGCGTGTTTTTTGAGAAGGGCTTCAAGCGAATTTATATCTTTGTGAGGGTATCTTTTTAGTTCTGCCTTACTTAAAAGACACCCATCTATAATTGAGGCATGATTGAGCTTATCTGAAAAAATTACATCCCCCCTTCCGACAAGGGCTGATATAATGCCGATATTTGCATGGTAGCCGGAGTTGAATACAAGCGCAGCCTCTGTGCCTTTAAACCTCGCAAGCCTTTGCTCAAGCTCTTCATGCAGTTTCATATTCCCTGAAACAAGCCTTGATGCGCCAGAGCCAAAACCATATTTTTCAATGGCCGAGATTGCAGCCTGTTTTATTTTTGGATGATTAGCAAGTCCGAGGTAATTATTGGAGCAGAGGAGGATAGTATCCTTGCCATTTACAGTTACCTTTGGTTCCTGATGCCCATGTATGAGAGACATGTGGCGGTAGAGGCCGGTGTTTTTGAGATTGGATAGTTCTTGCTCTATGAAATCAAAAACTTCTGGAATCATTTTCTTAGTTTCAGCCCCAAATCTTTAATCATATGCAAATCCTCTTCCGGCGATCTTCCCAAGGTTGTAAGATAATTCCCAATCATCATTCCATTTGCGCCTGCGGCAAATATGAGGCTTTGCATATCCCTTAGATTCACCTGTCTGCCGCCGCAGACTACAATATCTTTTGTAGGCAGCATAAACCGGTAAAGGGAGATTATTTTAAGACATTCAATAGGCGTCAGATAATTTGCATTTTCAAGCGGAGTGCCAGGTCTTGGATTTAAGAAGTTTATGGGAACAGAATCTACATCTAATTCTCTTAAGGTCAAAGCCAGCTCTACCCTCTGTTCCCTTGATTCACCAAGACCGAATATGCCGCCGCAGCACGCATAAAATCCAAGCTTCTTAGCTGTCCTTATTGTATTTACATCATCCTCATAATCATGCGTAGTGCATATGTTTGGAAAAAAACTCCTTGCTGTCTCAAGATTATGATGATAGCTCTGCAAGCCAGCGTCTTTGAGTTTTCTCAGGGCTTCTTCATTCATGATTCCAAGCGATGCACACCTTTCCAAAGCTACTTGAGCTTTCATCTCCTTGAGCGTCCGCGCAAGAATATTCACATCGGTATCCTTTCCTACTGAAGTGCCGCTTGTAACAATGGAAAACTCCCGCGCCCCATTCTGCATAGCCCCTTTTGCAGCCTCAACAATCTTCTGATGCTCTACCATTGGATATGTCTTGACCCCAGTATCATAATGAACAGACTGGGAGCAGAACGCGCAGTCTTCAGAGCAAAGCCCGCTTTTAGCATTTATTATTGAGCAGAGATTTACGTCATTGCCCTTAAAGAATCTGCGTATCCTGTCAGTTGAGGCAAGAATCTCAAAGATATCGCTGTCAGGAATATTTATAAGCCCGCACCCTTCGTCATAGGAAATGCCATTGCCGCTTAATGCCTTTTCTTCAAATTTATTCAGCATTGCTTTAACCATAGTAAATTTAGATAACATACGGGCATTAGATTGTCAACCCTGTTAATTTTTATGGTTAACAACCCAAAAATAGGCATTGATTTTTGGGGAAACTGACAAGACGCACGAAAGACAAGGCCGCAGGCGATTTTGCGACGCAGCCATACTGTCGCCCGTATGGTGAGGAGCAAAATCGCCGAGGTCGTAAGACCATCTTTTACTCGCAATATTTCGGGATGTATTGTCAGTTTAAATCCCGATGTGATTTTCTAAATCGGGATTTGAGAACAAGCAACCGGTTGCAAGCAGGAGCATCATCTGATAAGATAAAAACATGATTGAAGAACAAGGTGTAATTGTAGACATAAAGAATAATAGGGCGTTTGTTAAGACGGAAAAGGGCACTTCATGCGAGAGCTGTGTTGCGCGCGAGACATGTCACGGTGTTATAGGCACAAACGAAGTGATTGTAGAGGCTGAGAATCGCATAAATGCTAAATTAGGAGACAGGGTTGCAATAATGGTAGGCACAGCCACAATCCTCAAGGCGAGTTTGTTGCTCTATCTTGGCCCTATTGCAGGGCTAATCATCGGCGTAGTTTTGGGGCAGACACTTGTTAAACGATTTGCGCTACCCGTAAATCCTGATTTGTTGTCAGGAATACTCGGCGCTTTATTTTTGGCAATAGCATTTTTTGCTATAAGATTATTGGGCAAGAGACTTGAGAAGAAAGAAGGCTTCAGGCCCGTGGTTGTCAGAGTCCTCTGATGAGCGAGAAGAATATAAAGGTCGTATGTCAGAATAAAAAGGCATACCACGACTATTTTATAGAAGATGCGTTTGAAGCTGGAATCGTTTTGGTCGGGACAGAGGTAAAATCTCTGAGGCTCGGCCATGTAAACCTCAAAGACAGCTATGCAACATTAAAAGGCGTAGAGGTCTTTCTTGTAAACACCCATATAAGTCCCTACAAGCAGGCAGATAGATTCAGCCAACCTGAGCCAGACAGGACAAGAAAACTCCTCCTGCACAGGCATGAGATAAATAAGCTGATAGGAAAAGTTAAGGAAAAGGGATACACTCTGATTCCGACCAAGATTTATTTTAAGAATGGAAAGGCAAAGGTTGAAATTGCCCTTGCAAAGGGCAAAAAATTTTTTGACAAGCGAGAGGCTATAAAGAAAAAGACTGTTGAAAGGGAGATGGAAAAGGCTGTGAAGGACAGGAGGTAGGCAAGAGCCAATAGACGATAGGAAAACCCATAACCTATAAGTCATTGCCTAAGGAAGCATCTAAAATTTTGGCTCATCCCTCATTATGGCATAAAAAAAGTCTCCGTCCCAAACTGAATCTATCGGGGACAACTTGCCGGTTTCCACAAAAATTAAAGTCTATTATTGGAGAATTTGCAATGGTTGAAATAGAAGGGCGAGATGTGGTATAGATTGCGCAATGAAATGCATTTACACACCGGTCATGCGATGAAGTATTTTAATTTTTTCGTCTTCTTCTTTTTTATCCTTACAATTCCACTCTATGCAGATGAATCAAAGGTGACAAATGAGAGTTCAGTGAAAGAGTTAGCAAATGAGCTCTATAAGAACTATGAGACTGTTGATAAGGAATTAAATGAACTAAAAAGGGCAGCCGAAGAAACTCAGAGCAGCTCTTTAATGGCGCCGATTGTAATTTCTGTAAAGAAAGGAAAAGGTTTTAGACTTATATCTGTTAACGTTGAAGATGAAGGAAAGCCAATCTGGGGTCATATCTATAATGATGTGGAAAATAATGCCCTTGATTTTGGGGGCAGACATGAGCTTTACCGAGGCGTCGTAACAAGGAGTAAACATGGTTTTTCTATTTACTTCCAATATCAACTCCAGGAAGATAAAAAAGATATAACTCGCAGTGGGGTTATGAGAGGGATTTTTGATATTTCAACTCCTTCCTATCTGGAGGTCTTATTCAAAAAAGACGGTAAAGATATCAAGGTGGATTTAAGAAAGCATGAGTAATATGTTCTTCTTTTTTGTATTTCTTTTCCTGATATCTTTGCAAAACCCTGTTCTGATATCGGCATCAGATACCTTACCTACAGTTTACTGGAAGGAACTGCATGACCTCGAGGCTGCACAATTTCTATACCGAACAGGCGATTACCTTTCTGCTTCGCTCACCTGCGACACGATACTAAATAACTCAAAAGATGAATCAATAAGAGACAGGGCAATGATACTAAAGATACGTTCAGACCTTTCTCTTAGGTATGCTATTTCAGAAAATTCCTATCAAATTCCTCAAGAGGCAAATCCACATATCTTTTCTATCTTTAACATCTTATACAAAAGTGGCGATTACAATGAAATCGTCTCGCTCTCGCAGGAGACCAAAAATAGTGTGGCGCTCTATTTTAAAGGGATGGCGTTATACAAATTAGGAAGGATTAGCGAGGCTATAAAACCATTAAAAGAGATTAGCAGAGAAGACGAGATATATCCTTATGCAAAAATCCTCCTTATGCAGACAATGGTCAGCATGGGCGACCTGAAGTCAGGGGAAAGACATCTCAAAGATATGCCCTTGAACAGGGGTGGCAAAATAGCGGGTAGTGTGCGGCTTTTTCTGGGTTACCTCTATCTGGAGATGGGAGAGTTTGAAAAGGCAGAAGAGAGTTTCCTCAGGGTTGATGTGAAAAGTGAATTCTACGGGGCTTCCAGGTCAGGCATGGCATGGTCAAAGATAAGACGCGGCTTGTATGAAGAAGCGCTCTCCTTGAAAGAAGCATTAAGCGCATTTCCGTCTCATGACATAATGAGATACGAATCTATGTTGGCCATTGCGCATTGTTATCAAAGCCTTGGCAAGTTAAATGAGGCGAGAGACTGGTTTTTAAAGGCTATCGAAGGGTTAAGAATTCTTAAAGATGATTTTAAAAAGCTCTATAAAACTGGCGACATGCACAAGGCATATATCAACAGCATTACCAAAGATGGAAAAGATATGCCATACATATCATTCTTTCAAGACGACCCTGATATAATAAGGATAACAGCGTATTTTAGGGCATTTGATAATATAAAGAGAAAATATGAAAAACTGGAAGAAGAGGCTGAACTTACATATCTTAATCTAAAAGAGCGCATAACTGCAAAAGAGGAAAGGCTCGCAAAAACAGCGGAACGATTGGCTAATACAAAACAACTTCTATCAATCCTCGCAAAAAGGATAAGCGCTGTTGATGAGAAGGCCTTGGATAATAATGATGCGAAGGTTGTCGAAAGGTGGCAGAAGATACTGAATAGACCGCTCACTGCCACTGAAAAAGGCATTATTCACCTGCTCGTTAGGGAACGTGGAAGCGGTCTCTGGTGCCTCAATAATGCAATATACTCCCCTTCATTGTGCATGGTGCCAGGCCCTGGCATAGACGGAGTTAGGAACGAGACCAATGAAAGGATAATTAATGACCTGAACACAGTTCTGAAAGGAGAACGTATAGTCTACGAGCAAAGGCTGCATTCTATAAGCACGGCTCTTAATAAAAGGGTAGAATATGAAAGGGGTGTGCTCAAAGACATGGAGGCATTTAAAGAAGAGAAGCTCCTCAGGAATAAGGATATGGCACAAAGGGGAATAGATGATGCAATAGGGCTGCTCAGCGACCTTGTGGATAGAAGGGCGAGGATGATTCAATATGAGGCAGACGTGTTTATGAAAAAAACCGTGTCAGGGTTGAATAAGATTGATAAGGCGGAGGAAGGCAGGTGAGACTACAAAAAGCCATACCTCTGATGCTTCTGACTATAAGCCTCTGCGCCTGTCAGACTATTCAAACAAGGCCACAGAAAGAAGAATCAAAGGCTATTGTTGCAATAGGCGAATACACGAGGCTCGCAATTGAGAGTAGCGAATTTTCCCCCCAAACCATACTTATGCTTACAGAGGGCTATTTTAAAGAGCGCTCAGAGATGCTTAAAGGGGGCGGGGAGAGTGTCAAGGTAGACCATGTCATGCTCATTGGATGGTATGGCACACTTATCGAGAAATACCCTGGTAATCCAGCCGTGGCGCCTCTTCTCTATACCCTTGGATATGCACTCTATGAACAGGGGGATTATGACAGGGCGATAAAGATATTCGAGGTATTTACAGAAAGATATAAAACAAACCCCTATTTCATAGAGGTGTGCTTTAGGTTAGGGGAATTATATTTTGATACAGGGCAGTACGGCGAGGCAAAAGACGCATACGTGGCAGCGCTCAGCAGTCCAAGTTCCATATTTTATGAGAGGTCGCTCTACAAAATGGGTTGGACATACTACAAGTTAGAGATGTTCAATGATGCTGTTAATTATTTCAGCCAGGTTGTTGACAGATACAACGGAGCAGACCTTATGAGCGAAAGTCTTGCGCAGGAATCCATCTTTAATATCGCGCGATGCCTTGTTAGGATAAAAGATATTAAAGAGAGAGAGGGAATAATAGAGAGGCTGAAGACAAAGATATATGCGCCAAGGATAATCCTTGAATTGGGGAAGATGCTAATAGAAGAGACAGAATACGAGGAGGCAATATCAGTGCATACTTTGTTTGTAAGCATGTTCCCTCAGCATCCATCGTTGCCTAATATATCTGCAGAAATGGCAAAGGCTTATGAATGGCTTAAAGAAGAAGAGAAGGCAGTTGAGTTAAGGGAGGCAATCGTAGAGAAGTATAACCCAACCACAGACTGGTATAAAAAGAATTATCCGAATGGCAACAGAGAACTTGATACTTTAGTAGCTGAGACATTGATGGCGCTATCCCAGAGACATCACGCGACAGGAAATGAAAAAAAGGCAATCGAGGGTTATAAACGGTTAATGGCATACTTCCCTGAATTTCCAGCATATAAAGATGCGCAGATTATTCTTGCTGAGGCGCTTTTTGATGCAAAGAACTATCGTGAGGCTGCCGAATACTACATTGCTGCCATGGATATGTATAAGGGCAGAATCGAAAGCGAGAAGGCAGCGTATGGCGCTGTGCTTAGTTATGAACTTATGGCATCTGATGCAACGGGTGATAAGAGAGATATAGCCATTGCTATAAAGAAGCTCGCTGATAGTATAAAAGATGGATCCTTCAACAGTTCAGCTTATGAAGACCTCTTATACAGGGTCGCTGCTATATACTCTGCCATAGGTCTTTACCACGAGGCCAGGGAGCTTCTCAGTCCACTTCTTAAGAGGGAAAGGCTCTCCATTGCATATCAAAGGATTGGAGATACATATTTTGCCGAGAACAATCTTCCAGAAGCTATAGCTGCGTATACGTCTGCGTTACGATATTCAAACAGTGATAGAGATATCAGGTCAAGGTTATCAGGCCTTCATAATATTATGGCAGCAAATTATGTTAAGGAGGGCAGGTTTAAAGAGGCTGTTGAGCACCATCTATCTGTATCTTCCATAGCGCCGGATACTCGTTTGGCAGAAGAATCGCTTGTCAGCGCAGGGCTTCTGTATGTGAATGCAGGAGATACGAATGGATTTAAAAATACCTTGGAACTTTTAAAAAAATCTCATACTGATTCAAAGGGGACAATAAAACTCCTTATAGAGGCTGGAAAGATACTGGAAGAAAGGGGTGAGGTTGTTGAAGGAGTCTCTTTATTTGAGGAGGCTGCAATTCTGTCAAAAGAGAGTGAAGATACTTCGGCGTTTATCATAAAATCCCTTGCAATCCTTGAGGAGCACGGAGATTATCAGCACATGGAAGCGCTAATAAAGAGATACCTTTCTAAAACACAAATACAGCCTAATGAAAAGATGTATCTGTTCTACATGCTTGGTGCGGCCCAGCTCCTTTCAGGCAAGCAAGAAGGCATAGATACGCTTACGTCAATAGCAAAAGCGAAGGATACGCCAGAGAATCATCCCTATATTGCAAAGGCAAGATTAAAACTTGCGGATATCAGACTCGATACATTCCTGAAAAAGAACATAGAGAAACCTTTTGAGGAGAGCTTGAAGGCAAAGGGATCGCTCATGAAAGAGCTGCTCGGAGAATATGGCTATCTGATAAAGACCGGCATTCCTGAACTCTTGCCAGAGGCCTCTTACAAGATTGGGCTGGTCTTTGAAAATTTTAAAGACTCTTTGCTCAACTCAGAAAAACCAGAGGAATTATCCAGTGAAGAACTTGCAGAATACAACTTCCTTCTTGAGGAGAGGGCATACCCCATTGAGGAGCAGGCAGTCAATGCCTATGATAGATGCATAAAGGCGTCAGTAGATTTAAACATCAAAAAAGAGTTTGTGCAGAAATGCAGAGAACGTCTATCAGCCCTGAGGCCAGTCATGTATAAAAGGGATATAAAGTTAATTAATATAAGGCCTCTCTTTATACCTCTTGAACCTATTCATATTGACAACTTACAGGTCTCAAACGAAGCAATTAGACATTTTAATGACGGGTTTGATAGAATGGCTTCAAATCCATCTGAGGCGATTGCTAATTTTAGGCTCGCTTTAGAAAAAGAGCCTCTATTGTCTGAGGTTTATTATAATATCGGTGTTCTGCTTTACAGATTAAAGGATAAGGAGGGCGCATTTGCAGAATTTTCCCGGGCCTTTGAAAAAGGGCAAAGACTGGCTGAAGTCTATGATGCCTTTGGGATGCTATATATGGAAGAAGGAGAAATGCATAATGCAATAGATGCCTATAAAAATGCCCTATCTCTGAGAAACCTGCAGAGGTCAATGATACATCTCGCAAATATCTATCTGATGGAGGATAACCTTGAACTTGCTTTTAAATATTTTAGAGAGGCAGAAGGCTTAGGCTCTGACAACCCCTATCTCAACTATAATATGGCCATCCTTCTCCTTAAAAAAAACGAGGTCAACAGGGCGGTTGAGAGATTGAAAAAGGCAGCGGCGCTTAAGGACACGCACCCTGAGATAGCCATATTTTTTGCAAAAGCACTGTTATTAAAGGGAGAGGTAAATGAATCCATTAAATTATATAATACAACCATTGAAATATTATCAGATCAACCAGAGGCATATAGGGATCTTGGGATCATATATGAGCTGTATAAGAAGGATTCGCTCAATGCGCTGAAGTCTTATATGAAATATATTGCCCTTGGAGGAAAAGATGAGGCAGTCAGACATTGGGCAGATTTGTTAAATTCAAGGCTTGGAGGGATCAGATGAAGACAGTCTTTTTTGTCGTGCTGATAGTTTTTTTATTTCAGCCCTGTTCCCATGCCATAGAAGGTGAAGATGCAATAATCAACAGAACCATCAAGATAGAAGGCTCAGTTGAAAAACCGAGGACTATTTTTATAGTCCCCAAGGCAATACTGTGGAAAGAAGATATATCCAGTATGAGTTTTATAGATGAGCTGCTCAAACCAGTTTATCCTGAGCATTTAATGGAGGATGAAGGACCTCAGAAACGTTAACACGAAGGTGAAGGAGATATAGAAAATGGAGACATTAGCATCATTCTTTAGAGATGGCGGTATATTTATGTACTTTATTCTCGCCACATCAATAGTAGGCGTGGCAATAATAATTGAAAGGGTTATAGTCCTCCTTTATAAATCAAATGTCAATGCAGATGCGCTCTGGAGGGAGCTAAGTAAATACATAGATGAAGCCAATATTGAAAAGGCAGGTTCAATCTGTAGGGCATCACATGCCCCGCTTGCCGCAGTTCTTGAAAGGGGATTATCCGTTCATGACCAGGGTGAGAGAGATATCCAGAGCGCTGTAGATGAGATATCACTTGAGGTGATACCTGATATTGAAAGGAGAATATCATATCTATCAGTGATTGCTAATGTATCCACACTGTTAGGGCTTCTGGGCACCATACAGGGGTTGATACAGGCATTTACAGCTATAGGCAGCGCAGATCCGTCACAGAAGGCTATTGTCCTGACCAAAGGCATATCCATAGCCCTTTACACAACTGCCTTTGGTCTTATCGTTGCCATACCCATGCTTGTCATGTATACGATTCTCCTCTCCAAGGCGCATAGACTTGTTGATGAAATAGATGAATTCTCAGTCAAGCTTATCAATATGCTTGTCCGCAACAAATCTGACAGGAGGACAGATGGCGCGTAGACCCACCAGAAAGCGCCATTCCGCAGGTATGGAGGACCTTAATCTTACGCCTGTGATGAATGTTTTTATAATACTTATCCCTTTCCTCCTCCTTACAACGGTTTTTGTAAAGACAGCTATTATTAATGTCTATCTCCCAGGTAATACACCTGAGAGAGAACAGACAGATAGAGCCAATTCTGAGCGAATACTCACGTTGCATATGACAAGGGATGGTTTTTCCTTCAGTGGCCTCGGTAAAGAAATCCCTCCGGTAAAGAAAGATAATAGTGGCAGCTATGATTTTGGGCTTCTTAACTCGCGTGTAGCTGCGCTGAAAGAAAGATATCCTAAACATGAAGAGGCGATTATCCTCTTTGCCCCGGATACGCCATATGAACTTGTGATAAAGGCTATGGATGCAACCAGGGAGGTTGCAACATCCAAACAAGGAAAAATAACAAGAAAGACGCTCTTTCCTGTAATCTCTGTTGGAGAGCATACGAAGTTATAACCGTGTATTGTTATGCCAATAAGCCCTTCAAAAAAGCATAGATTCAAAAGGAGTCCAACAGTTGCCTATCTGAGCATAACCTCGCTGATGGATATGTTTACCATCATCCTGCTCTTTCTCCTTCATGGATTTTCGCAGGACGAAGGCGCTTTCGCTATTTCACAAAAACTGACCCTGCCTGTCTCCACATCAATTGAGGCTGTGAGGCCAAAACTTACTATTCAGATAACTGAAAAAGAGCTGATAATAGAAGGCAAAAAAGTCTCAGATATTGACGCTATAGCAAATGAAGAAGATATGCTCATATCTCCGCTGTATGAAAATTTGACGGAATATGCAAAAAGGACTGTATTCATAGCAAGTGTAAATCCTGAAACCGAATTAAATAGAGAGGTCATAATCCAGGGAGATAAGGGCATCCCATTTCGTCTCCTGGAAAGGGTCATGTTTACATGCGGCCTTGTTGGCTATAACAACATCTCCCTTGCAGTATTATCCCGTGAAGGATAGAAGAAAAAAAGGCATCTCCATCACTGTCCAAAGGCCAGGCAGGGCCATAAAGACACTCCTTGCAGGCAAGGGTGTAACAATCGGCAGCAACTTGAGATGTGATATTGCGGTGGAGGACTCAAAGCTGCCAGAATGTTACAACCTTATTCAGAAAAGGGGCGAAAACTACATTCTGAGGCTCATTAAGGGAACTGAGGGCATCCTATATAAAGGGAATCATTCCATCTCAATTGAAACCCTCATAAACATGGGACTTCTGAAAGAGGAAAAAGGGTTCTATGCTTTAGAGCTTGATGTCGGGTCTTCTGGCGAGTTTAGATTCCACAATGCTATTGTAAAATTTGATTATAAAGAGTGGACAGAATCATGCCTTCCTCTGGAATGGCCATTAATGTTAAAAAGAGACTCTCAGTTCTCAATTATCCTCCTCCTCTCCCTGTTTATACATATTGCATTTGTCTACTATCTAAATACCATAGAAATAAAGAAGCTCTCATCCCTTGATACGCTGAAGAGTATGTCGCCAAGATTTGCAAGACTTATTCTTAACCCTTCCAAGACAAGACCAAAGAATGTCAGCAGGGAGGTAAAAAAAGAGGAAATAAAGACAAAGAAAGAAGAAACGGGAGAAAGGAAACAGGAGACTGTAAACGAAGCAAAAAAAATAGAAACAGCTTCAGAAGAAACAAAGAAGCTCATAAGAGAAAAGGTAAAGGGTGCCGGTATACTGGGCGTTATAACCGCAACAGGAGGTATAATGGCAGAACTTGAGAAAGGCGACGTCTGGAAGGATATGGATGCAATTATAGCGCAGAACATAAAGGTTGGCGCAGAGGATGATGCCGGCAATACAGGAATAACCAGTACGGCTTACCTGTCAGATGAGCTTCGAAAGACAGTCAAAGACGTTCGGACAGCCGAAGAGATTATAAAAGAAAAAAAGAAAAAGGTATCTTTTGGAAGAGAAGATACTGAGACAAGGAAAGCTGTGCAGAGGAGAGAAGAGGATGTCTACAGGGTAGTAAGGTCGTATTCCGGGGGACTAAAATATATCTATAATAATGCATTACTAAAGAACCCCCGTTTAAAAGGGACTGTAACTGTTAAAATCACAATAACCGCAGACGGGACCGTTTCAAATGCAGAGATATTAAATTCAACCTTGAAAGACAATGACCTCAAAGATGCCATACTTAAGAGGATTTACAGGTGGAGATTTGATGAATTGAAGAACGCTGAAGAATATACGATAGACTATACGTTTGATTTTGCGCCGGTAGGTTGAAAAGGCATTTACCGTAAAATAGCGATTGAAAACTTCGCTATTTTACAAACTGGCGATTTGCCTGCCATACTTTGTTGTCGGCACGCTCAGCGTGTCTTGACCAAGCTTAGCTTGTTGTCGGCGCATTTTTGCTCTTCACCGTATCCTCCCCCTGTCCCCCTGTGGGGACAGATTTCAAATCTGTCCCCAGAAAAGGGGGATAAAGGGGGAGGGCTTCATCGCAAAAATGGCCTCCGCCTTGTCTGGCAGTCAATTTGCCAGTTTTCCCAAAAATCAATGTCTATTTTGGGATTTAATTTCCTCTTGACTCATTTACTTTAAAACTGATAGTCTAACGCCATCGTGATTTGTTAGGAAAGATTACAGGGAATCCAGTGCAAATCTGGAGCTGCCCCGCAACTGTAAAGGGAACGAAAACCACTAACCACTGAAACACGGTTTAAACTGCTTGAACTGTTTAAACAGTTTTTTGGGAAGGGATGGAGAGTAGGCTGCCACGCTCAACGTGGCATAATCACGCTAAACGTGATTGCCCTAAGCCAGGATACCTGTCATTCCCTTATCCCCTTCCATGAGGGGGATAAGGGGAGTTGCAATGCCTCCGAGGGAGAGGGTTAAATAGATTTTTGATTTTGGATTTAGGATTGCGGATTAAATGACCTGAATCTGGAAACAAACAAATTTATACCCATCCTGTTTCTTCGGGATGGGTTTTTTATTTTATGACTATTGTCTGATTACACAGATTATAAGAGCAGATTACACAGATAAAGATTGATTTTTTAACCCGTGTAATCGTTTTTTCAAAATCTGTGCAATCAAGTATTTTTTATTTTATGCAAAAAGGTTTGATACACATATATACCGGCGAAGGTAAGGGCAAGACAACCGCAGCCATTGGTCTTGCTGTAAGGGCTGCAGGGCAGGGGAGCAAGGTTTTGTTTGTGCAGTTTTTCAAGCTTGATAATGCTTCGTCAGGGGAAAAGGAGATATTTAAAAACATCCCTCAGATAGAGCTTATCCGCTCTAATGTAAGGCATCCGATATTTACAAAAGGAAAAACAGACGAAGCGCAGGTAAAGCAGTCAATTAGTGAGACATTTGAAGCAGCAAAAAAGAAGGTTTTGGGCGACGGGGTAAATCTTCTTGTGCTTGATGAAATAAACAGCGTTCTGTCAGGCGGCTGGCTTGCTGTCAGGGATTTAATAGATTTTCTGGAGAGCAGGCCTGAAGGGCTTGAAGTTGTTTTGACAGGCAGGGATGCGCCTGTGGAGCTGGTCAAGATGGCGGACTATGTTACAGAGATGCTCAAGATAAAACATCCGTTTGATAGTGGAATAAGTGCGAGGAAGGGGATTGAATATTGACGGCTTTGTAAAAAGTCCATCTGCTGCGTTGTCACTGCGGCTTCTGCGTTCAACATACTAAAAAGTATGCCTCACTTGAAGCCTTGCTCCGTCTTGCATCTGGAGCTTTTTACTTTGCCGTCTGGTTTAAGGTGAATAAGGTGAAAGGAAAAAAGCTAAAAACTAAAGAAGTTAACTCCAAACTCCGAACCCCGAACTCAAAACTTGTTTTTATTTTGGGCGGCGCAAGGAGCGGAAAAAGCGTTTATGCGTTGAAGCTGGCGGAGTCAATCGTAGGGAAAAGATTATATCTTGCCACAGCAGAGGCATTAGATGATGAAATGGCAGAAAGGATTAAAAAACATAAAAGAGGGCGGGGCAATAATTGGACAACCATTGAAGAACCGGTAAAGATTGCGGATGTCATTGCAAAGGATAAAAAACACGATGTGATATTGCTGGATTGTATTACTATTTGGCTGTCCAATTTAATTACGAATTCAGCTTCTAAAATCGAAAATCGAAAATCGAAAATCGAAAATTATATTAACTCTCTCGTGTCTGCGTGCAAAAAGACAAAGGCAAACATTATCGTTGTTTCCAATGAGGTTGGTCTCGGCATCGTGCCTGACAATCCGTTGGCAAGAGAATTCAGAGACATCGCAGGCATTGCAAACCAAAAGATTGCAGCAGCGGCTGATGAGACCTATTTTGTAGTGAGCGGGATAGGGGTGAAGGTGAAGTAATTTTATGGCTTCTTGAGCACATCGTCATGCGGACCAATACGGCGGAGGAGGTAGTAATCTTCGTGTATCTCAAAGGTGAAGCGGTAAAACATATCAATACTGGCCTCCCACCTATTCTTATGCGCTTTCATTTTCTTGACACGGAGAGAGGGATGATGGATATTTGCTGCAAAGAGAAGAATCTTTTTGTCAAACTTTTCCTGAACGACCTTCGGGAGGTTTTTGTAATCGTCTTTAAAGAGGTCTGTGCGATGAATCCTCATTTTTTGAGGTCGGCAAGGAGTTCTTTGACGCTTTTGAAAGATTTGACACGGCCTTTTGCAATGTCCTTATCCGCCGCCGCCTCAGCCTTTTTCCAGTCATAGCCCTTGAAATAAGGAGGGAGGGTAAGGGCATGTTTCAAGAGGTCAATGATAGCCTGAGCGCGGGAAGGCTCATCAGCAACCTTTTTATAGTGTTCTATCTCTTGAACAAGGTCGTTCGAGAGATTTATGGTTAGTTTTTGTGTGTGCATGTTTTAACGATAACATTCATATTTTATGCTGTCAATACGATTTTGAGGTCTATTTTGCGGCAGCAGGGATACAGATGAGGATGAAGTAGACGCGAAGTGTTAATTTTAAGAGTCAAAAACATATAAGAGCAAATTTATGACTGAAAGAATAGAAGTAGGGCTGATAGCATTACTTGGTTTCCTTGTAGGGGCGGGAGTTACTTATTTGTATAACATATCATTAGAGCAACGCAAAACACAAAAAGAAAAAGCTAATCTTGCAAAGTTATTGTTAGCAGATATAGAAACCTTATGGAATAGATATTATCAGGTTCTTGGAAAATCCATAGAAGAACACACAGATTCCTTAAATCCTCTGTTCTTAACATTTTATGCTAATCAGAATTACTTTATAGTGTTTGATGCTAATGCAGCTAAAATTGGAATGTTTGAAGGAGAAGTGGCGGCTAAAATTGTTAAACTGTATACTCTTGCCAAGGCACTTATAGATGGTATAAATGAATATGAAAAACTGTGTGATAATTACATCGAGTTGCGAAAATACCCGGAAACTGACATTGAATCATTAAATATTGACGATAAGAGTAAGAGAATTCTTTCAACCATGCAATATATTTTCCCAATTATTCAAGCAGAACACAATAATTTGAAAGTTTTGGTTAACGAAGTAAAAGAAATACTTGAAAGTATTTCTAAAAAATAATTCCAAATAGCAATAAAAATGCTAACAGGAGGTCTCAGATGTCCAAATTAGAACAAACACTCAGCTCCATCAAGCCGGTAAATCCCGCGTTTTACGAAAAGGCGCAGAAGAGGCTTGATAATCTTACAAAGCCGCAGGGGAGTCTCGGAAGGCTGGAGGAATTTGCAGCAAGGATTGTGGCTATCAGTGAAAATGCAAAGCCTTTGCTCAACAAAAAGGCAATCTTCACCTTTGCCGGCGACCACGGCGTGGCAGAGGAAGGGGTATCAGCGTTTCCGAAAGAGGTAACGCCGCAGATGGTTTTGAATTTCCTGCGCGGGGGCGCGGGCATCAATGTGTTGGCGCGTCATGCGGGTGCGGATGTGGTGGTAATTGACATCGGCGTTGATTATGATTTTAAACAAAATTCCACCATCCCCCCTTTACTAAAGGGGGGCGAGGGGGGATTGTTTATTTCAAGAAAAATAATCAGAGGCACGAAGAATATCCGTAAAGGCCCGGCAATGACAAGACAAGAAACTGTTCAGTGCATGGAGGTTGGAATTGAGCTGGCAGAAGAATACGCAAGAAAGGGTTATCATATCTTCGGCACCGGAGAGATGGGGATTGCAAACACAACACCTTCCAGCGCAATTGCAGCGGTGTTTTCAAAGAGGACGGTGGAAGAGGTAACAGGGAGAGGCACAGGCATAAGTGACGATGCATTTAAAAATAAGGTGCGTGTCATTGAAGACGCAATAAAAATAAATAAACCAAACCCAAAAAACCCATTGGATGTCCTTGCCAAACTTGGAGGCGCAGAGATAGCCGGGATTGCAGGTATTGTGCTGGGCGCTGCTGCAAATCGTATCCCGGTTGTTATTGACGGCTTCATATCAACAGCAGGCGCTTTAATAGCGTGCGAGATTGAGCCTAAGGTTAAAGAATATATATTTGCGGCGCACACATCTGTTGAACGGGGGCACTGGATAATGCTTGAGAGGATGGATTTAAAACCCATATTAAATCTTAATATGAGACTCGGCGAAGGCACAGGCGCAGCCCTGGGCATGTCCATGATAGAGGCAGGCGTAAAGATTTATAATGAGATGGCAACCTTCGGAGAGGCAGGGGTATCGGAAAGAAATGATGAGCAGCCTGCGAGCGAAAGTAAGATTGGATAAAATATCAGGAGGTTAAGGTCAAGGCTTAGGTTGAGAGAAGAAGATTCGAATCATTGTCATTGCGAGCATAGCGAAGCAATCTTGCCTTGAAATAAAATTAAACAAAGCTATAGATTGCTTCGTCGCTATCGCTCCTCGCAATGACAGTAAAGAATACTTTCTATAAATCGCTAAGTTGCTCTCAACCTTGACCTGTTTTTCCAGTGAAAGGTTTTCTCTACGCTCTACAATTCCTTACCATCATCCCTGTCAAAATCAAAGGCAATGCCGATGAGAGAGAACTGGGCCGTAGCACTGCCTTTTTCCCGCTGGTCGGCGCAGTCCAGGGGATAATCCTTGTTGGAGCAAACCTCCTCTTTTCAAAATTTTTGCCACATGATATTGGAAGCGCCCTCCTTGTGGCGGTTTTAATCCTGACCAATGGTGGTTTTCATCTGGATGGTTTTGCAGATACCATTGACGGTCTTGCAGGCGGAAACACAAAAGAAGAAAGATTAAATATCATGAAAGACAGCCGCATTGGCGCAATCGGCGTTGTGGCAATAGTCCTTCTCCTGCTGGTAAAATTTCTAACTATCAACAATCTCAGTTCTCAGTTCTCCACTCTCCATTCTCATTACATCCTCTTTCTCATGCCGGTTGTCGGCA
>Ga0209211_10001065_pt1 | contig 54082 bp, 72 predicted proteins | sample RifGroA2_FD_183992 | JGI IMG/M metagenome (GOLD analysis project Ga0209211, IMG submission 183992) | Groundwater microbial communities from Rifle, Colorado, USA - Groundwater A2 (SPAdes) (version 2) | ecosystem: Environmental > Aquatic > Deep subsurface > Groundwater | place: Rifle, Colorado... | reverse complement strand
ACACGATCAGGTCGAATCTGCCTTCAACTGAAGAAAACAAGTCGGACTGGAAGGCATTGACATGCGTTTTGCTGGCCTTGGCGTTCAGCTTGGTGGTTTCTACAGCTTCCGGATTGATGTCTACGGCAGTAACATCTGCCTTTTTCTTTGCAAGCAAAACAGACAAAAAACCGGACCCGCAGCCTATTTCCAAAGCAGCTGCCCCTTTCAGCTTTAGCCTTTCCAAAGTCTTCGCTAAAAGCATGCTGTCCTCGCGGGGCTCGTAGACGCTTTCAGGCACTTCAAATTCCATTTTTTTATAATAAAATTTCATAATACTCATACTTGGACGCCATTTTTTCTTTTGATTAAACTTTTCTTTCGATTTCTTTTGATTAAACTTTTCTTTCTAAGAAAAGTTTACTTTATCGCAATGAAAGTAGTTTAATACTACGACCTTCAGGTCGTTCATGATATTCTACTTTCATGCGAAAATACCGCGGGCTAAAGCCCGCAGATATTTATAGCGCTCTAAGAAAATATTTCGGATATTATACTTTCTTGAGCGCTATAAGGTGAAGCGAAGCTTCACCTGTACAGGAGAATCTTCGATTCTCCTTGTATAAGTTGACCCAGAAACGTCTAAATTTCTTCTGGGTCAACTATATATGTTCTGCTGACAATAGATAATTAAATAACTAGACTTATGACTGAAAAGGTGTTCATTCTTGGACGATTTGATCAAGAAATATACATTAATCAATGCAGTTGAGCATGAGGGTACAGCACAAGCTAAAAGCGTCGTGGGCAAGCTGCTGTCTGAATACCCTGATTTGCGTGGCCGGGTCCAGCAGATAACGGGAGAAATAGAAGTAGCAGTCCGGGAAATAAACCGCTTGTCGCTGAATCAGCAGAAATCCGAGCTCGAAAAACTCGGCGGATACACGCCGGTCAAGCGCGTGGAGCGCAAGGGACTGCCGGATCTTGAGCTTGGACGCGAGCGCTTCGTCGTGAGGTTCGCTCCGAACCCTGACGGTGCGCTGCATGTCGGCAATTCACGCCCTGCTTTGCTCTGCGATGAGTATGCAAAGAAATATCAGGGGAAGTTCATTCTGCGCTTCGACGACACGGATCCCAAGATCAAGGTGCCTGAGAAGAAATTCTACAAATGGATTCGCGACGACCTGAAATGGCTGAAGATCAAGGTGAACCAGGAGGTCGTCGCGTCAAAGAGGCTCAGCATATATTACAAACACGCGGAAGACCTGATCAAGCTCAATGCTGCTTATGTCTGCACCTGCGGCGAGAGCTGGAAGAAGCTGAAGAACAACAGCCGCGCGTGCCCGTGCAGGTCAAACGACGCCAAGATAAACATGCGCAAGTGGAAGAGGATGCTCTCGCACGGCTTCAAGGAAGGCCAGGCTGTACTCCGCATCAAGACCGATCTCGATGCGAAGAATCCTGCGGTCCGCGAGTGGCCGGCCTTCCGCATCGTTGACAAGCCAAGGCATCCCTTGGTCAAGAAACACGTCTGGCCGCTGTACAATTTCGCCTCTGCCATAGACGACCACCTTCTTAATGTGACTCATATAATGCGGGGCCAGGAACACAGCACCAACGAGGTCAAGCAGCGCTACCTTTACCAGCACATGGGATGGAGCTATCCCGTCGTCGTCACCCTTGGAAGGCTTTCCATGAACGACATGGTGCTGAGCAAGAGCCAGATCCGCGAGGGCGTAGCCCGCAGGAAATTCAGCGGCTGGGACGATCCAAAGCTCGGGACGCTACAGGCGCTTCGCCGCCGCGGCTTCCAGTCCGACGCATTGAGGCAGATCATAATTGACATAGGGCCGAAGCCTTCTGATATAACGATATCTTTCGAGAATCTCGCGGCTTACAACAGGAAGCTGGTTGACAGGGCAGCCGACCGCTATTTCTTCATTCCAAACCCGAAGCGAATCATGGTAAAAGGCTTCAAGATAAAGAAGGCAGCCATCCCGCTGCATCCCGAGGAGAGGCATGGATATAGGACTTTCTCTCTAAGCAACACATTCTTCATTGATGACAAGGACTTCGACGCGTACAAGGGGCTCGAAGTGCGGCTGAAGGACCTCTGCAATATAAAGCTCGGCAATGTTTCTGAGTTCACAGGGACTGAACTGAAGGCAGTCCCGAAGATCCAGTGGGTCCCGATCAGGCATCTTTCCGTGAGGATAATAATGCCCCGCGGGGAGATCAAGGGCTATGCGGAAACGAACCTGTCTAAAGTCAGGCCAGGCACGGTAGTGCAGTTCGAGCGCTTCGGCTTCGTGCGCATAGAGAAGACGGGGAAGACGAATATTATAGCAGTCTTTGGGCATGAGTAAGGCTTTTTATTGCAATGAATGCAGCTAGTTTAATACTACGACCTTCAGGTCGTTCATATTAAACTGCATTCTTGCAAAAATACTGCGGGCTAAAGCCCGCAGATATTTATCTGCTTCTGATTTAATTCACTGTTAGGTGATTTTATGGGAAATGAGGTAGTATCAAGAAAAGATGCTGAAAGTCCAGCGTTTAAAATACAATTATTCAACACAAAAACATATAGAATAGTTAGGGAAAACTCTGTAGACAAAGATACAAGAAAAAGCCTGTGGTGCGGTAGAATACAACACATTCAAAGTGGTAGAAAAAAGATGTTCAATACTGTTGCACAAATGCTAAAGTTTATAGAGGATAATAGAGTTTAACCCACAAAACCCATTTTTCAGCAGAATTAATCATTATTCAACAGAAGGGCTTTTTTCAACAAAGCCTCGCAATAAAAAATCTTATTATAGCCCTTACACATATTTCTTCTATGTCATTCGAGTGGTACACCGACTTTGTCAATGAAAGCTACAAGCCAAAGAAAACAGACGTTGTTTGCTTGTTCTATTTCGAGCCAGCAAAGGGGATCTCAGTCAAAGAGGCAGCTGGCCGGATTGCATCAGAAAGCTCTGCTGGAACGTGGACGACGCTTGCGAGAATGCCGAAGCGCATCAAGGGAACCATGGCAACCGCATTTGACATCCGAAAGTCGGGCGGCGGGTATTATGCAAAGGTCGCTTACCCCATCGACTTGTGGGACCCGGGCAACATGCCGCAGCTGTTGAGCGGGATAGCCGGCAATATCTTTGGCATGAAGGCATTGGACAATCTTAGGCTTGTTGACGTTTCTCTTCCGCCAGTTTACATAAAACATTTCCGCGGCCCGCAGTTCGGCATCGACGGCCTGAGAAAGATGCTCAATGTGAAGAAGCGCCCTATAACCGGAGCGGTGCCCAAGCCCAAGATAGGGTTCAGCGCCCGTGAGCATGCGGAAGTGGGATACGAGACATGGATGGGAGGCTTCGAGCTTCTCAAGGATGACGAGAATTTGACAACAACATCATTCAACAGGTTCGAGGAGCGCATCAGGCTTTGCGCCAGGATGCGTGACAAGGCTGAAAAAGAAACGGGTGACAGGAAGTCTGCGCTGCTTAACATAACCGGACCGACTCACACTATGATCAAGCGCGCGAAGATGCTGCACGACCTCGGCTGGGAATACGCGATGATTGACGTTGTCACAGCAGGCTCAGCAGGCGTCCAGACGCTGCGCGAGGTCTGCAACGATTATCATCTGGCGATACACGCCCACCGCGCTATGCACGCGTCATTTGACCGCAACCCCAAGCACGGCATCAGCATGCTGTTTCTCGCAAAGATGATGAGGCTTGTTGGAGTCGACCAGATTCATGTGGGCACGGTCGTAGGAAAGCTCGTGGGCGGCAAGGGCGAGGTCATGGACATTGAAAGGGAAATAACGGCACGGACGCTCAGGGGAGAAAAATCAAAAGACTCTTTCCCGATATTGCCTCAGAACTGGGGCAAGATAAAGCCGGTCCTGCCGGTCTCCTCAGGCGGCGTGCACCCGGGTCTTATACCTGATATACTGGATATACTTGGCACAGACATCTGCCTGCTGGTGTCCGGCGGAATTCACGGGCATCCGGACGGAACAAGGGCTGGCGCAAAGGCAGCGATGCAAGCCATCGAGGCTCACATGTCTGGCGTTTCTCTTGAAGAGAAGGCTAAGAAGCATAAAGAGCTCGCCGCTGCCATGCAGAAGTGGGGACATTCGAAGCCAAGGTAAATAAAAGAACCGAGTTTATTTCACTTTTCTCATTCTGCCATTTTTAATATCTTTTAAACTTTCGACGAACTGATACAATAAATCTCCGTCAAATTCTTTCGATCTTTCAGATTTCATACTTTATAATTCTTGCAGAAGAGATAAATTGATTATGAAAGTCGTCCTGACAGGCGGCAAGTTCAACCGCATACATCCCGGCCACGTATGGCTCCTCAAGAAAGCGAAGAAGCTCGGGTATCTTGTTGTCGTCCTTGCTCACGAAAAGCACAACAGTCGGGGCTACGCAGTGCCTGCGGCGAAGCGGAAGAAAGCTTTGCAGGATTTGGGCATAGCCGACAAGGTAGTCGTCGGTTCGTCCAAAAGCTTCGTGGGCGTCGTGAAGAAGCACAAGCCGGACATAATCGTTCTTGGCTACGACCAGAGGCTTCCGGACATCGAGACAGGCGACTACATACGCGAAAAGAAGATAATCGTCATAAAGATGAAAAAGCACGGGACGCATTCAACCAGAAAGATGAAGAGTTAATTTATTTTTCTCGAACTATGCTTGTATGAAAATCTCTGAAATGCTCCAGCCAGTTGCCTTCCCATTCGCCAATACCGAACAACATACGTGATAATTGGTCATCCGGCATGAAGATGTACGGTGCATCTGACGGCTCGCTTGTCTGGAGTTCAGGCACAAACCCGTTTATAGTTCTTTCAGACTTGTAAACAACAGGAGTCGAAAGTCCATCGCCGAATTTTTTATCTTTTAGTTCTCCCGGCACAAACACAAAAGTTTCCCTGTTTAGGTGCTTGTATTGTCCGCTTTTTTCAAACCAGCCCTCAGTATCTGCAGGAATTATATTTTCCGGGTCAAAATGAACATGGCATATTTGGTACAGGTTTATTGCCGCCTCGGCTTCCCACATTAGACTCACAAATCCATTGGTACGGCTAATCATTCTGCTGTCATCAAAAATTTCAATGGTGTCAGGACCATCTTGTTCATACTCAAAATTTGCCTCCACAGGATTGCCAGTATCAGCCCCTATCCTGTTTGCAGAGTCAATTGCTATGGCGCGGCCATTTGCCAGAAGTATGTTGTAAAAATCTATTCCAAATTTTGGATCGGCACGCATTCTTTCAGTAAGCGGTTTTGCATTTTCATCATAATGAAGCGCGATATGTAATCCTTTTCCGTCAAATTCAGCCAAGCCTTTTGAGGCAGGTAACATATAGATATTTCCCATGGTTATCACAAGAACTATAATCAAAGCGTTCTTAACCTTTCAGCGCAGCCAAAATCTGTTTTTCGCTGATTGACCCTTCCCTGACGACCTTCATCTCTATCGTGTCAAAAACCGTTGACGGCCTGCGTTTTGGTATGTTCCCCGCGTCTATTATCAGGTCAACTTTGCCGTCGAATGTTTTTATTATGTCTTTTATCTTGTATAGATTCTCCCCGCCTGATATGTTCGCCGATGTGGTGGTAATCGGCTTGCCGAACTTGCGTATCAGGCTCAGCACGAACTTGTTATCCGGCATTCTGAATCGGATTCTTCTCCTAGCTGCATTGCGCGTTGGTTCTTTGCTTTCAAGTATGAGCGTGAGAGGCCCGGGCATGAAGGCTTTCGCCAGCAGTTCGACTTTCTTGGTTATGATTGCGTACTTCCTTGCCATTCTCAGGTCGGAAACGGCTATGATTATGTGCTTGGAGGGCGAGCGTTTTTTCACTGCGATAACTTTCTTTACTGCTTTGTCGCTCGTTGCGTCCGCGCCTATGCCGTAAACAGTTTCTGTCGGATAGATTATCATTCCGCCGCCTGCGAGAACTTCCGCCGACCTTGATGCTGCTTTCTTGCCTGCTTTTAACACTTCTGTTTTCATTGATTACACATCCATGGGACTTCCGCCTGGTCTACGCGCCAAAGGGGATTGAAGTCCGCCTTCTCAGTCTGTTTCTGCCCGTTTTTGTGCGCGAGCAGCCCTGTCCATGCTATCATGACCCCCTGATCCCCCGAGTATTCCCTCGGCACGACGTAGCTTTGTGCGTCCCGCCCGCTGCACATTATTTTCATCATTTCCCTGAAGCGCTGCGAAGCCGCGACGCCGCCCACGAGCAGGACTTCGCTCTTTCCCGTATGTGCGAGGGCGCGTTCTGTCACTTCCGTCAGCATGGCGAAGCATGTTTCCTCGAACGAGAAGCATAAATCCCTGAGTATTTGCTCTTTCTCCGCTTCGCTTTTCCCCTTTGCCATTTTATTATATTTTTGCATCGCAGCTGTCATTATTCCAGAGAATGAAAGGTCCATGCCCTTGACGACATAAGGAAGCTCTGTGTAATGTCCGCCCTCTGCCAGCCTGTCCATTACCGGCCCGCCGAAACTTTCAGCTGTTTTGTCTTTTCCGTATGTCTCGCGGATAAACACGTCAATTGCGTTGCCGATTGGTATGTCCATTGTCTCGCCAAACACCCTGTAGCGTCCGGATGCATATCCGATGATCTGCGTGTTGCCGCCGGAGACGTAGACGACTATGGGATCATTGCATTTGCACAGCAGCTTTCCAATCTCTATGTGCGCTACGCCATGGTTTACCGCCATTATTGGCTTGCTCTGCGAAATCTGGAAGGCAAATTCCGCCCCGACTTTCAAACAGGGCGGCAATCCAGGCCCTGCTGCGTAAGAAAATAGGTCGATATCGCCAAGGGACAGTTTGGCTGCCGAGAGTGCCTCCTCAAGAACGCGCTCTTTCACGCGATCGTGGTGCTCTTTGGCATCTAACGGATTTATGCCTCCCTGCGGCGGCACGAACATGTCTTTTGCGTTCGCAAGTATTTTTTCCCCGTCCACTATCCCGACGCCGAAGGTGTGCGCAGTGCTTTCTATACCCAGGCAAATCATTATCTGATTTCTGGAATAAGCCTTAAGAAGATTACTTCCAAAGTTAGCGTGGTTGCAATGTATCACGTAGGAAGGGTTCTGGAAGTTTTCGCCGGCGACGACAAGGGCGTGGTCGCTTTTGACAACACGGCACAGGCATTGCTTGACATGTGGGACGAGAACATGATAACCGTCGCTATCGACAGTCATCTGACAAAATCTATCAAAAAAGACGACGTAGTGCTCGTCGACTACACAGCAACGCAGACAGGTCCCCGAATGGTAATTGTCAAGATACTGCGCGGAGAAGTAGCGAAGAGGACGTGGAAGAATTATAAGGACAATTTCGAGAAGCTCCGTGCCAAGGGGCAGATAAAATCAGCAGCTTCAAACAAGCAGTCTTACGTTGGGTGATGGTTATTCTAGCCAGTCAAAAAGTGGAGATTGAGGCGCTTCCGGATGGCTTGACTAAAACCGATGGGAATTCCATAGAAGAAATTTTGGAAATTCTGAGGGCTAAAGGTGTTTGGAGGATACTTTGCTATCCGTATATGAGGCGTGGAGAATTTAGGCGGCATGAAGTTATACTCACTCGTTCTGATTATGAAATGTTGGCAGAAGACGGATGTTTTGGGGAGATCACAAATGATGGCCCTGCACTGTCGTCCGTAGGTCTCCATGTTTTGGCAAGGTACCAAGCCGACAGCTTTGACACCCTGAGAATGCACAGAATTAAAGAAGCATTCCCTGTAGAAAGGACGCAGTTAAGAAAATGTCAGCCTGCACATAGCCCATACGACGGCGATTTTCTCGAACTTAATCAGTTGAGACTGGCCGATGCAATGAAACCCTATCGTCAGATGCAATAGAAGTTCAGCTTGGTATGAATTCCGTTACGCATCTCAAGTCTTTTCCTTCTGCCAAGAACAGCTTTCCTGAGTTTTCTTTTTCCTTAAGAGTCTTGTCCCTGTAAACTTCCATTTTCGTCAGCGTGTTCGGGTTGAAAAGTATGCCGCAGCCTACTTTTTTCATTATGGGCAGGTCGGTCAGCCCGTCGCCTATGTAAATTATATCCTTCCTTTTTACCTTGTAGATTTTCTCGAGCCTCGGAACTATGCCTGTCTTCTCCGTCCTTATCACGTCGCCGTATATCCTTCCGGTCATGAGACCGTTCTTCAGCCCGAATTTCGCGGCATATATGTGCGAAACGTGTCCGAGAAGCTTGTGCTTTTCAAGAAAGCGCCTGATAAAGACTTCGTCATTCGTGCTTACGATCACGATCGTGTAGCCGCCTTCTTTCAGTTTCCTGAACAGCTCCCTCGCCCCTTTCTGGAGCCTCATGTGGAGGAGCAGCCTCATTACAGTGTCTATGTGCACGCCTTGCAGCTGCCTGAGCACTTCGTCCATGAACTTGTTGAAGCTCTTGGGATCGAGGTTGCCTTCCAGGAACTGTGCGCCGAGCTCGAACGTGCGCAGCTTGTGCCCGATGATCGGGATCTTGAAAATGAATTTGTTGTTGACAATAACGTCGTCGAAATCGAAGCAGATTAGCTTTCGCATGATTTTATTACTGGGAGCTTCTATAAATTGGTTCGATTAAACTAGATCAGTAATATCTATGGCAGAACTGGCTGCTACCGGGCGTCCGTTGACGACTGGCTCGTTGAAACCTTCCTTGATTGCGGCATCCAAGGCTCTGTGGTATTCTATATCTTCACGCCTTGGAGAATCATTTGAATGATTGAATATACCATCATAGACACCCTTCGATATCGCGAATGTGCGTATCAAATCATCGCCCGCGAAAACCGTTCCATCGCAGGCAGTCAATACCCTGTCCTCACAGGCAAGAAACGCGGTGGGAAATTGAGACCTGAAGGCACAGCCATATCCAAAGTTCGCCATGCGATAGAATGAGACATTAAAGAGGTGTCCCGGCTTCGGCTCGTCCTGCGCTACGAAAAGATAATCGTTGTCCCTGCCATGCCTGCAAATTCCAACAACTGGCATACAGGAAAATTAACTAAAAGCTTTAAAAAGCAGAATCTGCAAAAAATGCAGTTGCATTGACGATTAGACGCGATAATCTGATGAAAGAAGGGCAGTCGGGATATGGGATTGCACCTTTCCATTATCATCGGATGCAACGTAAAGCCTTTCTCTTGCAAGCCTTGCAATTATCCTGTTCACGTCTCTTTCCGAGAGCCCGTCCAGACCAATGGAGCTCATGGGATTGAAGCCGATTCTGGCTCTTAGGTTCTCACCTGCATGCATATCGAGATTATTATATTGGCACCTGTGACTTCCCAACCCTTCAAGCAGCTTCCTTGCCTCGGTTGAATCAGTAGAAACAAACAGGTACCTCATCGCTATTCGCTCTTTGAGATTTGCGACCATCCGCACTTGCCGCAGTATTTTCGCGTCTTGTATTTTGCCAGGAATGTGCCGGATCCGCATCGCGGGCAATGCTCATTCTTCCTTGTGAGCGCCCCGCCCTTGACTTCGTAGAGCTTCCATATCTTGACCTTGGTGTGCTTCTTCTTCGAGTGCGGCCTCTCCTTCTGTGACTTCTTCTCTTTCTTTTCCTTCTTTACCTCTGCTGGCGCAGCAGGTGCTTCTTCTTTTTTTGCCATTTATTATCACTCTATTCTGCCGGTGCAGGTTGTCCTTCAGCCTGTCCCGTCTTCTCTTCTTTTTTTGAGAGATCCTTCACGGTCTTCTCGTCCCATACGAACACAATGCCCTTGGATGTGGCCGCACCGATTGCCGAGAAGATCTCCTTTACCTCTGTTTTGTCAACTGGCGCGCTTGCCTGCCTCGCCACGAGCTGCTGGAGTGCCGCCGTCGAAGGCGTGGCCTCTTCCGGATGCTCTATTTCTATATCCAATTCTTTCCTTTTCAGGAATCTGTTGTAGTTCTCTTCCTTGATCTCAACTTTCATTATAACACTTCTTTTGATTACATGGCTGGGATTTTCTCAACCTGTACAGCAAAGACCTTTGGTCTTTGCGTATGCGAGGAAGAACTTCCTAGCCGTACGGATGAAATTTGTCCCGCCGCTCAAGCTTTTCTTTTTAAGAAAAGCTTACTTAAACCTTGATCGCGTTAATCGTTGTTTCTCCCGATATTTGTAATTTGATAAGATTTGGTTTATACTATCAGCAATAATTATAGACATAAGGTTTTAAAAGAAATATATAACGATAAAACAATGATACAATCTATAATTATTGTTATTATGGCGATTAAATGGAGATAAAATATCCATCTGTTGAGGACATAATGAACGCAAACAAAAAGGCTGTTGAGTTGTTGAGAGCCACTAAAGCAGAAAAGCATGAACTTCTTGCGTCTAAGCAGGCTATACAGAAAGTTCTGGACAGTGTAAAAAGTTCTGATGGAGATGTGAAGAAAAAGGCAGCCATGTTATTGATGGAAATAAACAGAAAGCATTTTTTCGGCAGTGCAAACAAAAGAACATCTTTTATAGTGGCGTGTGATTTTCTTCTTGCCAATGAGGGTAAAATTCCTTTAAAAAGAAAGGAAGATGTAGAATTCTTAATGGACGTAAGAGCATGGAAAGTCACATTGGAAGATGTAATAAGGTGGTTGGATGAGTAAGTTTTCATGGGAAAAAGCTACTGAGGAAGTAATAAAGAAGAACAAGGAATTTCTGATGGCTCTTGGCAAAAGGAAGAAGGACAGGTAGATTCGCTGATTTACTGGTTTTCGTTAGTAGAGTATAGTATTCGGACTGCAGGGTAATTTATTTTTTATTGAACCCGCCTTGTTTTTCCCATTCTTTGACTACGGTCAATGACTCATCCTCAAATTCAGAAGCAAACAACAATTCTATCTGTCTGTTATTTTTCTTATTCAAGGCTTGGTTATCTGCAGCACCTTCATAATAGCCTTTGGAAATCATTTTTGGGGTCTTTTTGCAAGCATAGACAATTCTGGATATTCCAGACCAGTAGGCAACAGAGAAGCACATAACGCAGCACTCAAGTGATTCGTACATCGTCGCTCCTTGGAGATTTGTAGTTTTGAGTTTCTTGCAGGCTTCTCTTATCGCAGCAGTTTCTGCGTGCCCAGAAGGGTCATGATTTTTAGAACCAACACTAATGCCTTCCGAAATTACCTTTCCATCTTTGACTATTATGGCTCCAGCAGGGAATCCACCTTCTTTAACCGATTTTCGAGCCTGTTCAACTGCCAGTCGGATATATTTTTTGTCTTGGGAGTCCATTATTTACTTCCTCTGATTAAGATATTCTTACTCCGACTTATATGTGCTTACATATATGTCCAGCGACTTGGTCTATATTACGTAGGATAATCAGCCATTGGACAATACAATTATAAAACCTGTTAGGCATTGTAGAACAAGCGAGGTGGGTTAAGAATTTGCAAAGGTTAAGAGCGTCACACTTTTATCGCGTACTTCCCGGGCGCTGTCACCCCGAGCTTCTTCGCGACCTCGGAGTTGACGTCAAATATCACGATGATCCCCTGGAAGTTTGTGGTTATGTTGCTCGTCTTGCATACCGGGCATGTGGTGCCCTTCAATATTCTCTTGCATTGCTTGCACGCGCGTTTTACGATATCAAATCACCTTTCAGCAATATTTTTCTTTTCTGCAGAAGAATTTTAATTCTTCTGGGAAACCAAGAAGCTCTACTTCTTAGGATTTTACCGGAAGCTACTTTTCTTTTTTCTTGTTCCTCTTCTCTTTCTCTATCCATTCCATCGCGCCGAGATGCGGCTGCCTCATCGTCAGGGATATCTTGCTTCTCCCCTTGCCGAGCGATACGCCGACTATGCGGGCGCGTATCAGGTCGCCCTCTCTGAGCCTTATGCCTGTTTTCTTGCCGGTGAACGTGGCGTTCTTCGCGTCATAGGATATCTTGTCGTCCATTATCTGGCTGACGTGCACCAAAGCATCAAGTGGTCCTATTCTGGTGAACGCGCCGAACTCGGTCACGTCGACGACCTCGCCGGTGACTATCTCATTCAGCTCAGGCTTGTAGATGAGAACCTTGAATTCAACAGGATAATAAATAGCTCCGTCTTCCGGGATTATCTTTCCGTCGCCGACGCTGAGAATGTCTGTCACTACTAAGAATACTCCAATGTCCGCATTGATCTTGCCTTCTATCTGGTCCTGAAGGCTTTCCTTGACTGCATCGTCAAGCTCCAGGTCGAATTTTACAGGCGGAACCCTTACTTCATCTTTTACATTCAATATTTTGAACACTCGCTAAGCCTCCGGATTGATTTACATTTGATAATTTTCTTTTCAGGAGAAAAGTTTATTCCTAAAACTAATATGAAATCTTAAAGCAAAAACTTGTCCCCCGTTTTTGAGTCTCGAACCGCTGGGCAGTTCACAGGCCCTGAAGAACATTTAATCCTTTGGAAGATATCTTTTAAAGCTTGATTCAGGCCGAGATGGCGATGAATGTCGCAATTATCAGCGATATCGTGCTCATGACCTTTATCAGCGAGTTTATCGACGGCCCTGAAGTGTCCTTGCACGGGTCTCCCACCGTGTCACCTATGACTGATGCCTTGTGTGCGTCGCTGCCCTTTCCTCCAAGGTGTCCTTTCTCTATGTATTTCTTTGCATTGTCCCACGCGCCGCCTGCATTCGAGAGCATCAATGCAAGAACCAGCCCGGACACGATCGCGCCGGCAAGCAGGCCCGCCAGTGCAGCAGGGCCGAGCAGGATGCCGACGACAACTGGGGCAAGGACAGCGAGGAGGGCAGGCGCTATGAGTTCCTTGAGCGCAGCCTTGGCAGCTATGTCGACGCATTTGCCGTATTCAGGCTTCTGCTTGCCCGACATTATTTTCAATGTCTTGAACTGCCTTCTGACCTCGATCACTATGGAATAGGCGGCCCTTCCGACCGCCCTCATCGTGAACGCCGAGAACAGGAATGGTATCGCGCCGCCGATGAGCAGGCCAACGAGGACCTTGACATCAAGTATGTCAATCACGGCTATTCCGCTGGCTTCTGCGAACGCCGCGAATAATGCCAAAGCAGAAAGCGCTGCGGAAGCTATTGCAACGCCTTTTGTCGTCGCTTTCGTCGTGTTGCCGACTGCGTCGAGCGAGTCCGTGACCTTGCGCACTTTCGGGTTGAGGCCTGCCATTTCCGCTATGCCGCCGGCATTGTCAGAAATCGGCCCGTAGCTGTCTATGGCCATTATCATGCCTGTTATGGACAGGAGACCGAGCGCAGCCAGGCCGATTCCGTATATGCCTGCGATGTAGAATGCCGAAAGCGTGGCAACGGATATTATTATCACCGGGATGAATGTGCTCTGGAAGCCGACGGCAAGGCCGGTTATTATGTTCGTTCCGGCTCCTGTCTCGGACGCCTTTGCGATCTCCTGCACTGGCCTCTTGTTCATCGAAGTGTAGTAGTCCGTGACGAATGAGATCACCACGGAAGTGATTATGCCTGCTGTTGTCGCGAGGAAATAATTGAAGCCGTTGGGCAGCGACATTGTGACGGCATAAGTGCCTATTATCGCGAGCACCGCCGATATCAATATTCCCTTGTTGAATGCCGTCCATATCTGGCTTTCCGTAGACGCGCGCACGAAGAAGACGCCGATGATGGATGCTATTATTCCAACGCCGGCAATGGTCAGCGGCAATACGATGCCGTTGATTGTGCTCAGCGCGGCGCCCAGAATCATGACTGCAAGCAGCGTGACGACATAGCTTTCGAAGAGATCCGCGCCCATGCCGGCGCAGTCGCCGACATTGTCGCCGACGTTGTCCGCGATCACGGCAGGATTTCTCGGGTCGTCTTCAGGTATTCCCTTTTCGACTTTTCCGACCAGGTCCGCGCCGACGTCAGCGGCTTTAGTGTATATCCCGCCCCCGACTCTTGCGAACAGCGAGACGAGCGATGCGCCGAAGGCGAACCCGATGATCGCGTTGACATCGCCATATAACCAGTAAAGAACGCCGATTCCTAGCAGCCCAAGCCCTACTACTGAAAATCCCGTGACCGTGCCGCCGCGAAACGCCGTCAAGAGCGCGTGGCTGATGCCTTTCTCAGCAGCTTTTGCAGTCCTCACGTTTGCGCGTATCGAGATGTTCATCCCGATGAAGCCCGCGAGCGCCGAGAGGATTGCGCCTGCGATGAAGGAAGCCGCAGTGGTGACGCCAAGCAATGCGCCCAGGATGACGGCAATTATTATAGTGAAAATAGCTATAGTCCTGTACTGCCTTTTCAGGAACGCGCTCGCGCCCTCATGGATGGCCTTCGATATGTCAACCATCTTGGGGCTGCCTTTGTCCTGACGCAGCACGTAGACAGCGGAGAACAATGCGAATAGAAGTGCGAGAATACCGGAACCGATTGCGAATTCGAACGTCACTACATATCCCCTTTTATAATATTTTCTTTTGCTTTAACCCTTTTCTTTCGCAAAGAAAAGCCCTACTGGAAAAGAAAACATATTATTTCTTTCCGCCAGCGCTTTCTTTCCAAGAAAGGGCTGATTATTCTTCAGCAAGATATTTCTTCTGCTTCAGTCGTATAATTTTGATGTGATTCGTTTTTAAAGCTTCCATAAGACCCTTGTCGTTTGTCGCGACCGCGCATTTCTCGCGCAGCGCATAATTTAATATTGACTTGTCGCCCTTCTCCTTCGTCTTTACCGTCCTTATCTTGTTCTCCTTGATGAGCCTGACACCCACGCGCGCAGCGAGTCCGTCATCGCCCCTTTTCTTCGACAGTTTTTTGAGCTCGTCAATGCAGGAAGAGAGCGTGAACATCTCGTATTCCCTGAGGAACTCGAAGATGTCGACGCCGAACTGGTGGGGCACCAGCATCATGTTCGTGTCTATCAGGATTTTCATATTTTTACACCAAATTTCTTCAGCTCTGCCTGGAGCTGTTTTGCACTTATGAAGTGTATGACATTTATGCCAAGCTTTTTTGGAGTGGTTAAGAATTCTTTCCTGTCCTCAATATAAATGCACTCTTCCGGCTTTGCATTCAGTTTTTTCAGTGCAATCTTGAATATTTTGCTGTGAGGTTTTATCGCCCCGACGTCGCACGATAGCACTCGATGGTCGAAGTAAGTATATAATTTCATTACATGGTCGGGTTTTTTGTGTTGGGGCGTCACATTAGAAAGAATGCAGAGCTTGTAGCCTTTGTTTCTCAAGGACTTTGCGATTTTTATAGTGTCTTTATTTGTCTTCATTATTTTCAGATACTTCTCGCTGGAAAGCGGGCGGAGATGTGTTGCAGGAAAGCCGGATTTTTTTGCCAGCAATCTGAAAAAATGTCTCTCTGATATTTTTCCGAGAAGGGCTTTTTTATGGAGCATGTCATTTCTGTCAAAGACTTTCTTGCCCAGTTCCTGGTTGAGCGCATCATGTGCCTTGTCGATTTTCTCCTTCAGTAGCACTCCGCCCACGTCGAAAATTATGTACCTGATTTTATTCATGGAATTAATTGGATTTCAAGAATTAAAACAAGATTAAAATGAAATAAAAAAGAAAAATAGAGTTCTTTTGACTAAACTTCGCTCCTGACTGACGCCAAAGGCGTCTTGCAGTCAAGAAGTTTATTCTGACTCTTCGCTGGCTTCGCTTTCAGATGAATCTTCCGAGGACTCTTCTGTTGAGCTTTCTTCCGTGGATTCGCCTTCAGCTCCGCCTTTCGCCGGGCCGACTTTCTCGCCGATTGCAAAGCGGCTTGCAACTTCCTTTATTCGGATTCTGCATTCCTCGCCTTTCTTTGCACCTGCTACGAAGACGATAAAGTTCTCTATCTTCGTGATTCCGTCGCCCTTTGCTCCGACGTCAGTTATCTTGACATCGTGCTCTTCGCCGATTTTTATCGGTTTAGGCTTGTCGAAGTCGTCGTTCCTGCGAAATCCGCCGCCGCCTCCGCCTCTTCCGAAGCCGCCGCCGCCGCCTCCGCCTCTTCCAAAGCCTCCGCCGCCGCGTCCGCCTCCGCTTCTTTCTCTGTGTTCGTACATTCTCATACACCTAGTTTTCTAAGGGATATAGATAGGTCTGTTGTTTTTGTTGTTGTTGGAGTCGACCTTTATTTCCATTACCCCTTATTTTATTACTGTTAGAAAATAGGCCTTCAATGCCGGTACGCCAAATGCGTCTTTACCTTCCATCTACCTTCCTACCCTAACTGTAATTAAAGTAGACATAGCAAAGTATATAAAGTGGTCATCTTTATATACTACTTAATAGTAATTAAAATTGAGTAGTATGTTTGGACCTCTTGGTGAAGTATTGCGAGTGGTGAGGGACGAGTTGCAGCCCCAATACAAAGGAAGGCTCTTTATTGATCATTACAATTTAGAGAGGGTAGGATGCTTTGGTGGGACATATCCAGATCAGATTTGCGATGCTATTCTCGAAGAATGCCCCCCGGTTGAGAAAAAATATTTATTTGGTTTGGCGTCCAGACAGGAAAAGTCTTCAAGAACCGTTGTAGCAGTTCGTTATGACCGCGGATTTGACCCCCTGTTTGTAGATGTAACGGATGAAGGCGCTAGAGACGTTGTTCGCAGGCACTTGGAACCGTTTGCGCAGGAAATGGACAAAACAATAGGTTTTACATACGAGCCAGATTGTGTAGAAAGAATAACCAGGGAATTAATGAAAAAGTTGGATGTAAAATAATATCATTTGAATATCTCCCCGGTCTCCTCGGACCACCAGACCAGATCCAGATGCGCCATCGGTATGTCTATGCTTTCTGAGAAGCTTTTCATCTTCTCCTCTATTTCCAGGTATTTCTTGTCTGTCAGCGACTTTGGCACCTCGCTTATCACGCCATTCTTCACAAGATGCTTCAATATGTGGCGGTCTAGAATAGCAACGTCATTCCCGAAGCCGATATTTCGGAGAAAATGCGAGGCTTCCTTGAGGCCGTAGCCTTTTACGTTACTGACAAGCCATGATCGCATAGCTATTGGATCGCCGAGACTATCGAGCTTGCTCTTTATTCTGATGCCTTTTTCATCAGAAAACAGCCTCCGCGCCTCCACTATGTACTGAGATTTGTTGTTGTTGAACCTGATGGGAGCCATCCATTTTTTTATCTCCCCGGCGCTGCCAGTAAGAAGCAAATTCTTTTCCTTCAGCTTGTCTATGACCTTTGCCGCACTCTTCGCCTTTGTCTGCGGCGTCATCAGGCAGAAGCAAAGCTCTTCGAATATAACCTCGTCGCTCTGCAAATAGGCGTCGCGAAATTCCTGTAAACGGGTTTCTATTGCATTGCGCTTCTGTTCGTGGATTTCCTTTAGCTGCATCTGACGAGTTTGACCGGAGAATTTAAATCTAAGAATTCCACTGTTTTTAAACAGTGGTAGAATGGAATTCTGGATGTAAGAACCACTGTAGTAATACAAGTGGCTTATAAAATCTTCAAGATGCCACTGTCTTTAGACAGTGGTTCTTCACATTTTTGAGAAGTCGCGTATCATTCCTTTGACATCCGGATAGTCTTCGAAAAGAAGGTCGACTTTTCTCCAATAACGCGGCTCTGGTTCTTTACCTTTCACTGTGCCATAGAGTCTTTGAATCCTTTGTCCATTCTCACCGACTATTTGACGATAATCATCGGGCCTGCATTCGATCATGATTTTCATAGCATCAAACAGCAGGCCGTCATTGAAGTACGGATTATTGGCTAAATTATGGGTAAAATCAAAAACCCTGTCATCTGGAGCCAATGTCATTACAGATGATATAGCATCGTAAAAGATGCTTCGATGATTTTCTGCAACATACTCATTTGACGCTGTCTCCAAAAGACCGTCCAAAGCTTCAGTTGCTCCGGCAGCGCCGATTAAATACGTTAAATATTCAACAACCGGAAGAATTATTGGATCTTCAATCTCTGCGCACCTGTGGAGCGCAATTCCGATTGCTTGGCGAAATGGCTGCCGTCTTTCTTCTGGAATGCTCCTATACGCTTTTTCTAGAGCGTCTAGTGGGCTTTCAAGGTGATTATACAGAGTGAATAGCCATAATTGACTTTCATGATTAACTTTATACTTTGTTGGTACCTGGTCTTCAGGTAATTGATGCAATTCTTCAAGATTTTTCAGAAGCCAGTCCGCATATTGTTCGGGCGTTTCCAGTCCTGATAAATCCTCGAGTAATCCCATCAAATGCCTATTTCAAATAAACTTATAAAGCCGCGCCCGAAAAAACCGTCACAGTCGAAGCGTTGGATGGAAAATTTAAAAGGGGATTATCTCATGAATATAGTTTCGTGGCTTTCGGGTCCGGTTGAGACTATTCCTACGGGCCTGATGGAATTCCATATTTCTACTACTTCTCTCGCGCCTTCTGGCAGGTCTCCGTAGTTTTGAGTTCCTCTTGTGCTTTGCATCCATCCCCTGACTCTCCTGCCAAGAACGGGCTTGTAATTTTCATAATTCACGCCCCTGAATTCCCTCGTTTGCCTGCCGTCCAGGTCGTACGCGGTTATGAAAGGTATTTCTGTCACAAAATCCGACACGTCAATCTTGGTCAGTGCAAGCCAGTCTATGCCATTTACCATTGCCGCGTATTCTATCAGGGGAATATCAGGCCATGCAACCCTTCTTGGCCTGCCGGTCGATGCCCCGTATTCATCGCCTTCGTTCCTGTGATATTTTCCAGTCTCAAAATCATTTGCAGTCCCGTGCGCGACTTTTCTCTTGAGGTCCATGAATTCTTCAGATGCCTGCTTCAGACGTTTTTCGCTTTTTATTGACTGCTCCGTGCCAAGTTCTGCAAGCAAAGGTCCCGAACCGACCCGTGTCAGGTACCCGGCCTTCATCACGCCAACGACTTCCGTCACGGCAGAAGGTGGTACGCCAAGTCCCGCGGCAACGCCTCCTGAAATCGGCCGGGATGATGTCACAAAAGGCCTCGTGCCCAAGTCCACGTCAAGGAAAGTCCCCTGTGCGCCTTCGAAAAGCATTCGGGTTCCCTTGTCCAGCTCCCTGTTCAGGTAATAGACTGTATCCTTCACATGCGGTCTCAAAACGCCGAACATTGCAGCATAATCCTCACATACTTTGCGTGCGTCTATCGGACGTTCGCCTGACCTTTCCAGCCTTTCGGAAACCGAAAACTCCTCGTCAAGATCCTTCAATCGTGATATGACGTAACTTGCAGGGCGATAGAAATCAGACACGAACAAGCCGACCCTCGCCGCATGTGTCATGTATGTCGGTCCGATTCCTCTTCCTGTTGTCCCTATCTTTCTCGCCGAAGGGCTGAGCCGTTCCAGCGCCTTTTCATATGGCGTGATAACTTTCGTGTCCTCGGATATGATGACGTTCTGCGTGCTTATCCCTGCGGATCTTACATCAGTCAGCTCATCAAGCAGCAGCGCAGGGTCTATCACCACTCCATTGCCTATGACGCACTGGACGTTTGCGTGGCTTATTGCAGAGGGAAGAACATGGAGAACCACCTTTCTTCCGTTGCTATAGGTGGTGTGTCCTGCGTTCGGCCCGCCGTTGTAGCGGCACACAATTTCGAATCCTTTGTCCACGAAATAATCAACGATTTTCCCTTTTCCCTCGTCGCCCCACTGGGCGCCTATCACTGCTACTCCCGGCATTTTCAATCACCACACAGTATAATTTGACCATTCTTCCGGGCCACCAACATCGTGAGGCCGCCCCTCTGCCCTGGAACTTTCTGATTCCCTTTCAAGGACTGCATTTCTATGAAGATCCTGCATGCTTGCGTACCCTCCTTTGTGCAGCGCGGTTCTGATGCTGTTTATTACGCGTGGCATGCCTTTTGGGTCGTTAAGATCCCCGGCGTATTGGGCCCAGCCTTCAATGCCCTCGGATTCATCCGACTGGTCGTATCTTTTTTTCCTCCATCTTTTCGCGCGTTCAGAGCCTTCGCCCCAGTATGGTTTCATGTCAGCCGTGTATGTCCTGCCGTCCCTGACTTTTTTCAGCTCAATCCTTTCTGTCGGGCTTTCTTCGAATCTCGCAAAGAACCGTCCGGCCATCCCGGCGTCCCCGCCAAGTGCGCCCGCGACCCAGATATCATCATTAGTGACTATTCCGCCGTCGGGAATTATCGGGACATAGATTCCTTCTTTTTGTAAATACTCCATTCTCGCTTCGTTGATCTTGATCACTGCCGTGGCCTGTGCCCTTCCCATGCGGAATTTTTCCCGCGTTGTGCATATTGAGCCCGGTCCCATGCCGATTTTCACCCCCCATGCGCCGTTTTCTACAAGAAAATAAAAGCCTTCCTCTGTCACAACATTTCCGCCGATGAACGGGATTTCAGGAAAGTTTCGCCTGATATATCTCATCGTTTCTGCCTGGTAATCTGAAAATCCCTGGGAAGAGTCTACGAAAAGAATATCCGCGCCCGCGTCTATCAGCGCCGGAACCCTTCTTCTGTAGTCTTTCGTGTTTATTGCAGCGCCGACTTTGTACCGCTTGTTTTTGTCAACAAGCTCTAGCGGGTTTTTCCTGTGATGTTCGATGTCTTTTCTGAAAACCATGTATTTCAGGTGTCCTTGACGATCTACGATCGGCATTGCGCCATGATGGCTGTCTTCAAGTATGTCGTTTGCTTTCCCGAGGTCTCCCCCTATTTTGCTCTCTTCAGGAGCGACAAGGTCTTTTAGAGGAACCATCCGGTCTCCGGCAGTCAGATTGGCATGTTTTTGTTCTGAGAAATCTTTTCTCGTTATCAGACCTAGCAGTCTTCCGTCCGGCTTTCCGTTGTGGGTTATTGGAAATGTCGAGTAGCCCTTTTCATGCGTATGCCGCGCGATGACAGGTATCGGGGTTTTTGGGGAAAAAACATCAGGCGTGACGAACCCGGCCTTGTATCTCTTTACCTCTGCTACCATCCTTGCCTCGTCACCCACCGGCTGGCTGCAGTAAATCACTCCCAACCCGCCTGTTTTCGCCAGCTCTATAGACATATCCGCTCCTGTGACGGACTGCATTGGCGCGCTCAGCAAAGGTACGTTAAGGACAAAAACATCTTCCGGCAAATCATTTACATCAAGTTCTGTTTTTTGTGGCGATGAGTACCTGGTTATGGGCGATCTGAGATCCACATCATCAGGACCAACACCACTTTTTATCCGCCCGGGAAGAAGGAGCCAGTCCTTGTAAGTCGTTCCCGGCTCCCAGTTGAGTTGCTTCGCCATTGATTTCCAATTGAGCTAAAATTAATTTAAAGGCGAACAGAAGAAATTTTCAATCACGAAGAAATCACGAATCACCAGTGCTCGGCGATGCTGTTCCATTCGGGATGTTTTTTCAGGAAAGAATCACGCACGTACTCGCACGTAGGTATTATCCTGAAGCCGTTCTTCCTCGCGAACTCGAACGCAGCCGTGCAGAGCTGCTCCGCAAGCCCCTGACCTCTCAGTTCCGGGTCGGTAAACGTGTGGAATAAATCCATCTTCTCCCCGTTGAGCGTGTAGTCCAGAAGTGCCTTTTTTCCATTCACGATTATGAAGAATTCGCCGTTGGATTGGTTTCCGGAAGATGCCACTCGGTGCTCTACTTGCATCAGAAATATTTGGGAAAAGAAGATTTAAACTGTACGGCTAAACATTTCTCAATGAACAAGAAAATTATTTTTGCCGTCGCCGTCATTATAATTGCAACAGCTGCTTACTGGATCAGCATCCCGCCGTGGGAGCGCATCAAGGAAGAAAGCATACCATGCGGTCCGACTAACTGCCACGGCTTCGACGTGCAGTGCGGACAGCCTGCGCAGTGTGAACTGGTCTACCAGTATGGCGACAACTGCCGGCGCTTCGTGAAATGTGCCGTAGTGAATTCAACATGCCAGACCATCCAGGAACAGCCCAGGTTCAACCAGTGCATATCGTGCGTCATGAGCTGTGCCCCGATGCTCGAGACCGATTACCTGAAGGGCATGGAATGCGAATATCGGTGTACGCTCTAATATTTTTCTTTGACTACAAGCTACTTTCTTTCGAGGAAAGAAATGGGCTTACCACTTTGTTTCTTCTAGTCCGCTTGTTTCATTCGCTTGCCGCGCGAGAAGGAAGAACAAATACGACAGCCTGTTGAGGTATTTGACAATGTCCTCGTTTATTATTCTCTCTTTCTTTAATGCTATTACACGCCTCTCCGCTCTCCTACTTACCGAGCGGCAGACGTGCAGGAGCGAAGCTGCCTCGCTGCCTCCGGGCAGTATGAAATTCTGCAAGGCAGGGAGCGAGTTGTCCAGCTTGAATATCTCATCTTCCAGTCTTACAACATGGCTCGGCTCAAGCTGGGTGTCCTTGTCGTCCCTGCGCCGGCTGCCTGCTAATTCCGCGCCTATGGTGAATAAGTCTTTCTGGATGTCGCGGAGAAGCGCAAGCACGTCGCGGTTTTCAAGCTTGTTCGCTGCCAGTCCTACGAAAGAATTAATCTCATCTACGGAACCCGTCGCTTCCACGGAGAGCGAGTCCTTGTCTATCTCTGCCGACCCCAGCATCCTTGTCTTTCCGGCATCCCCGGGCCATTTCTTCGGCTGCATGTCACTCAACTTCGCGGAAGGAAATTTAAGCCTATCATGATGGGCAGTTCAGGACAGATGCGCTAAGCTTAATTTAAAATAAAAAAGAAGCGAGCACCAGCGAGCCACCGTTAATAATTCTTCTTTCCAATTGAGGGCTTTCTTCTTTGAAGAAGAAAGGGCTCAAGCACAGAGTCCCCACCCACATGACTCGCAGGTCAGGCAGCCTTCCTTGAAGCTCAGTGCTTTTGAGCTGCACGTCGGGCATTCCTTGTACTGCATCTTTCCGTTTGTTACGTGCTGGACCAGCGTGCCTGATGCTGTCTCTGTCACTGTTTCCGAAGGCGTATGCAAAACATACCGCTCCTTCTTGAGCTCTTCTGTCTTGGTCTTGCTCGGAGCCACCAAGACCTGCTCTTTTATGCTGGAGTCGCGGAAAACAGTCACGTCCTTGCAGCCAAGCTGGTAAGCAAGCAGATAGCTCTGGCGCATGTCCTCTACAGTGGCATTAGCTGGAAAGTTGTTCGTCTTGCTTATCGAGCTGTCAACCCACACCTGGAACGCAGCCAGCGCGCGTATGTGCGATTCCGGCGTCGCGTCCATTGCCGTCACGAATATGTTCTTGAGGTGCTGCGGTATGTACGGGACGTTCTGTATGCTGCCCCTGTTTTCTGCTATTTGTTTCATCAGATCCTCGTCGTAGAGTCCCTCTCGCTTCATGACCTTCTCGAAGACAGGGTCAATATAATAGAAGCTGCCTACTTTTACGTTCTTCTCAAAGACCAGGCTGTACACAGGCTCTATGCCGCTGCTGCAGCCTGCTATCATTGAGATGCTGCCTGTCGGCGCTATTATTGTCGTGTAGCCGTTGCGTATTCCTGCAGTCTTGACCGATTCTGCCAGTTCGTCCCATTCGAAGTGCCATTTGTCTTTTTGCAGCGAGCCGCGGAAAGGCAGTCTGCCCTGCAGGTAGAATGATTTGTCATAGTAAGGCAGCGAGCCCCGTTCCTTTGCAAGGTCGATTGATTTGACCTTGCTCCAGTAGTTCACGAACTCCATGAGCTTTTCCATGAATATCCTGCCCTCGTCCTCGTTGTACGGCAGCCCCACGTCGAAGAGCAGGTCTCCGACGCCCATGATGCCCAGCCCGATTTTCCTTGTAGCCAGTGCCATGTCCTCTATCTGCTGGAGCGGCCATTTGTTGACGTCGATGACGTTGTCGAGGAAGTGCGTCGCTATCTTCGTTACGCGCGCCATATCGTCCCAGTCTATGTAAGTATTGCCGTCTTCGTCTTCCTTGGCAAAAGCCCAGACATTGACAGAGCCGAGATTGCACGGCTCGTTTGGATAAAGTAAAACTTCTCCGCATGGATTAGTTGTCACGATCGGCCCGAGATGTTCGAGGAACGGGTTGAACTCGTTCACGCGGTCGAAGAAGATCACGCCCGGCTCTGCTGACTCCCATGCCTGATATACTATCTTGTCGAATAGCATCTTCGGATTGACGGTCTTGTAGACTTCGCCGTTTCTCGGGTTTATGAGCGGGTAAGGCTCGTCGCGCTCGTAGTAGTCCCAGAAGTCGCCCATGATGAGCACTGAAATATTGAAGTTCCTGAGCGCCTTGTTGCCTTCTTTTGCTGTTATGAATTTCTCGATGTCAGGGTGGTTGCTGTTGAGTATTCCCATGTTTGCGCCGCGCCGCATCCCGCCCTGTTTTATCACGTCAGTCATGTTGTCGTAGAGCGTCATGAAGCTGATGGGTCCGGAGGCTGCACCGCACGTGCTCTTCACTATGTCGCCCTCAGGTCTCAGCTTGGAGAAATTGAAGCCCGTCCCGCCGCCTGACTGGTGAATTAGTGCAGTATGTTTTAGTGTATCCATGATGCTTGTCAAGTCATCCTCTACTCCAAGGACGTAGCACGCGGACCCCATTCCCAAGACAGACCCAAAGTTGGCGATGGCAGGCGTGTTTGGCATGAACTGCCTGTTTACCATTATGTCGAAGAACTCGTCCGTCGTTTTTTCATATTTATTGAAAAGCCCTTCCTTCAGCATATCTAGGAACTCGCTCCACGAGACCTTCATATTATTTTGCCTGTCGAATCTGTCATACATCCGCCTGACAGCTTCCAGGTGATACCTGTTAAGCACGTATTTCCCGATAGCCAGCTCGCCATCGTACATCGCCGGTTCAAACTCCTCTTTTTCATGCTGTTGCTGCTTCGAGTCTTTGTCAAATACGCGTTCGTCATAGAACAAGTCAGCCAGTGCAGTATTCACCGCTACTCGCGTGAAAAGCTGTTTCGGCGTCTCGATAAGCTTCCCGCTGTCATCCTTTCTCAGGTATCTGGCTTTCAGCACCCTTAGCGCGTTGACGTCGAATTTCTTGTCCACCTCGTCGATTTCTTCTTTCTCAAGCACGTGCTTTTTTTCAGCTCGTATCTCCGCGCGCTTCTGCCTGTAGATAATATAAGCCTTGGCTGTTTTAGCATGACCTGTCTCGATAAGAACCTGTTCCACAAGGTCCTGTATGCCTTCGACTGTGGGGATGGAGCCTTTGGGCATTTCTCTCTCTATCTTCTCGAGAACTTTGTCCGCGACCTTGTCGCACTCCTGTTTGCTTTCATTTCCACCTTCCCGCGCGGCATTGTATATGGCATTTGTTATCTTGCTTTTGTCAAATTTCACGACGCTCCCGTATCTTTTCTTGATTTGTCCTATCATTCTACCCCACCTCTCCTTTCTTTTGCCTTCATTTTTTACTATGATTATGCTACGCTACCAACATTAACGACGGTAGAGTCAAAGTAGCTGATTGGTTCATATTTCTTTCTTGTGACACTTCCAACGACAACTAATTTTTGTCCATCCATTTCAACTCGAACGAATGGGTCTTCTAAATTTTCTGCTATAATTACTCTTAGCTTTTTTCTATCTGATGTCATTGCTGTTATCTCCTCAATCGTAGTCAACTGTTTCATCCCCTTATTTCATTGTTATACATATTGACGATTCCCAGGCCTGCTTTGGTTTAATTCAGCTTCTCAGCAGCCTGACTTCCCGTTCAAATGCTACAGGGTCGTCAAACTCCCTGTATACCGAAGCGAATCGTATGTAAGCTATCTTGTCGATAGCCTTAAGCTCAGCCATGACGCGCTCGCCAATCTCCATGCTTGTCACTTCATCCGTGTCGCGGACAGCTTTCTCTATCCTGTCGACGGCTGCGTCAATGGTTTCAATAGAAATCGGCCTTTTCTCACAGGCCCGTAGAATGCCGGCTTTCAGCTTGTCCCTGTTGTACGGCACCCGGCGGCCGTCCTTCTTGACGACAGTAAGGTTCAGGTTCGGCCTTTCATAAGTAGTGAACCGTTTTTCGCAAGAAATGCATTCCCGGCGCCTTCTGGTAGAATCCTCTGCATCCCTCTTGTCAACGACTTTCGTCTCTCCAGCGCAGTATGGGCAGTGCATTTTTACACCAAACAGGGTTAATTAACCTACTTTCAGGCAGGGTTGCTTATTACACCACAATTTATGCTGTTATTAAACTACAACTAATTGTGGTATAGAAAACAACTCATACAACATATTGTGGTTGCACCTGATATATAAAGTCTATAGAATTTTTGTCATATTTTTTGCAGAAGTGATATGACTTCGGGGAAGTTACAAATTTTTCATGCCTAGGAAGTGACTCTCAGCTGAAAAATCGTCGTATTTCATCCTCAGGCCGCTCTGTTGCTGTGAACTCCCAGCTTTTTGGAAATATTCTCCTGTAATTCTGCCAGAGGAAACGCTCGTCCAGGAAGACTATCACTCCGCGGTCTGTTTCAGTGCGGATGCACCGCCCTGCTGCCTGCATCACTTTTATCATCGCAGGGAAGTTGTAGCCGTAGTCGCGTCCTGCCCTAAACCGTTCGTCATAATAGCTTATCAGCGCGTCAACCGAAAGGGTCGGACGTTCAAGAGGCAAGCCTACGATTATCACTCCGTTGAGAAGGTCTCCCGGCAGGTCTATGCCCTCGCTGAACGAGCCGCCCATGACGCCCATCAGCACCGCGCCGCCTTGCGCATGCGAACGGAGCTCATTCTTCACCTCGTCCCGCTGCGCCTTTGTCATGCTGCTTTTCTCGAAAATCGCATGCTTGCCTGTTTTTATCATTGAGCACAGATTGTCGCGCATTTCATAGCTTGGGAAGAATACAGCAAGGTTGCCGCGCACAGCAGTTATGCAGTCGGAAATCCTCCTTGCCATTCTGATGTAGTTCGCCTCGTTCCGTTCCTTGTACTGAGTGGTCATGCCGCGAACGATGATGTTCTTCCTGTTCTCCTTCGGAAACGGCGAGTCATAGCTTTTCATCGTTGTGCGTTCTGTCTCCAGACCGAGAAGGTCCCGGTGCATCTCCATTGGCGAGAGCGTGCCGGACATCAATATAGTTGCATGGCTGCTCCGGACGATCTCGCGTGACACGAGCGACGGGTCCAGGCAGCTGAACTGGATAGCAATATGATTCTTGTCCTGTATCTTCTCCCTTGATATGATTCTCGCATAACCGACCCCCTCCTTCTTCCACATCTGGAGGAATTCTGCGATTCGGTCTACGTATGATATTTTCTTCTCCTCCAGCACGCTCTCGCCGACGCGGGTAAGCTGCGCAACTATGCTATCGTAGTTGCTTATCTCTGCTATTTTATCAATGAACTCTTCCCTCTCGACAAAGCTTTCTTTTTTATTGAACAACCGCTTGCCCATCGCGGATATCACGCTGCTTATCTCGCTGACAACGCTTTTCACTTCGTACTCCGTGAACGCCTGCGCTTCTTTCATTGCCAGTTCGCATGTGCGTGTAGATACGCGAGACGAAAGGTGGTTTCGTATTCGCGAGGAAAGGTTGTGCGCCTCGTCCACGATTATTATCGCATCCGACAGGTTCTTTGCGCTGCGCTTCAGGAATTTCTCATGCATGCCGAATATGTGAAAATAGTCGCCGACGATGACGTCAGCGTGCAGCGCAGCGTCCATCAGCATCTCATATGTGCAGTAGCGCGAGGACGTGAGCGCCATAGCCTCTTCTGTGCTTGGGATATTGTTCGTCAGGATCCTTATCAGTCCAGCCCTTTCAGTGGTCAGTTCTCCGCTCCGCGAATTCTTGAAATGGTTGCACCGCTTGTCCTTTATCATGGCGGTGCAGAAATTGTTGAACATGCCGCTGTCCATATCGGCGACATCATGCGAGCAGAGATGCTTCTTGCCGACGATGTCCACTGCCTTGAACTTGTTGTTGCTGCGCATTAGTTTGAGCGTCTCTACGGCAGCCTTATGCTGGCTAAGCCGCGATGTCAGGAAGAAGACAGTTTTCCCGTTAGCCACAGCATATTCAACAGCAGGGAAAAGCGCCGCTATGGTCTTGCCAAGTCCGGTGGGGGCGTCAGCGACAAGATGCCTGCCAGCAGCAACAGCATGCGCAACGTCATACATCATCTCCTGCTGCGGACCCCTTACAGACTCAAAAGGAAAAACGAACTTGCTGATGGAAGATTTCTGGACAGCGATCAGCGATTCCGTAGGAGCGTCGATGTCAATAGTCTCGCGATTGGAACCGTTTTTGTTAGAGCGAATCGGCTTTTCGACCGTTTCCTTAGCAAGCGTATCGCACTCAGGACATCTCGAGAATCGGTAATAAGTCACGAATCCGCATGACTCGCATTTCTGCTTCTCGATTTTTCGTGCAGGCGCAAAAGTAGACTGCTTTGAGGCGCTCCGCTTCTTGTTGCAGGGCAGGCAGAAGCCGCGTTGCTTTATTTGACGGCCGCAGAGCGAGCAGGTGTAGGATTTTTCCATTATTCTAAACGATATACAAAATACTTATAGGAAGAGTTATTTTTTCCTTTTCTGTCTGGGCATCATCTTGCGTTTCCTTTTCTCTATGGCCTTTTCGAAATTCTCTATCTCTTTTTCATGGTATCTTGCAAGCTCTATCTTCCCTCCGTTTTGCGCTTTTCGTATCTTCGCGAAATGCTCTTCCTTGCGTCTGTTGAGCGAGTCAATACCCTTTCTGGCGCGCTTTTTGCTTGACATTCTCTATCTTCTTCTCCAGACTCGAAACTAGGCTATTTATGACAGATTTGGGCAACAGAGTCTTATTCCTCTTTCTGTCCCGCGCTGCCCTGTAAATGGACATAACAGCTTTCAAATCACCTTCATTGCCAACGGCTTTCGAAATTTCTTTCTTTAGCAGCTTTGTGGTGTATTTTTTGTCAGAAAACAGGCATTCGAGGATGATCATTTCCTTCAGCCTCATGATTAGTGGATAAACCAGTTCTTCCGAGCCTTCATAGCCATCGAGTATGCTCTTTGTGAGCGCAAGCGACGACTCGGCCAAGTCTATTCGATATTCTATTGGATCATGGTTCAGTTCTATATTGGCAAGCTCCTTCAGGAATCCGTGGTTTATTATTGCAATCGAGCTGTCTTTTATCGACTTGTGAAATATGGGGTCGTTCGCCATTGAGTCGCGCATCTGTTTTTCAGTCATCGTACGCACATCATATCTCTGCCTTATTTCTGGGGGTATGTCGGTCCCATGGTCATCCGTAACTAGTATTATGTCTATGTCAGAATCCCCTTCCCTGTCGCCGCGGGCATACGAACCGTAGATTATAGCGCTTATCGCATGCTCAAGATCTATCTTAGCCAGATCAGCCCTCAGATCAACCGGCTTCCTGACAAGCTCTACACGCACCTGTCCCCCTACCCATTCGGCAGGCAGATATACGCCGCCGGAATTGCCGTACTTCTTCACGTCCTTGAGCATCGTTGTCATACACGTATATACAATGTATATACATTTAAAGATTTAGTATACCGCGCCACCCCAGCCACCTCTCGAGACGTGCCATGTTGTTCCAGGCATCGCCGGCATCATGAAGCCCGTCAGGCATTTCGTTACCAGTTGCAGTCGCGCCCTATATTTTTGACGTGATTTTTGTCGCCGCTGGGCTTGTTGCCTCGTCAAGGACATTTTACTGGATAGCAAATATAGCTTATTTCGACATCATGTCAAATTTTTTCGCCTTCCTTATCGGACGTTTGCCAAATGATTTCGATATCATGACCAAAACCGGCTACAGCACAGCGTTTTTAATCATTCCGGCAGCCACGCTTGCATGGCTTTATTTTAACAGGCGCAACCTGAAGAATTGACGTCACCTGAAGAAGAAATATCCGTGAATCCTAAGGACCTGACGGGCATTCTCCCCGGAAATGCGCCCATTCCTCACAGTCTGTGCCATTTATTGTGCAGACTCCGTACTGCCCGCCTTCTGTCTCGAGTATCTTCAGCGTGCCGCCATTTTCTATGCAGTATGTCGAGGCTGGGTTCGCTATTTGTGCATCCGAAGAAGGGCATTCGCCAGGCGTGTAGTAGTCAACAGTCGGGCTCTTGCAGGCTTCGCAGCTGTTGCTGAATGTCGACGCGCAGGGATATCTTACGCACTGCACCTCAAGCCCGAACCATCCGCACACCGGCTGGTATAGCCGGATGCATACGTCCGCGTTCCTTGATTCTTCAGTGCAGTAAACCGCTCCGTCCGGGCACGGCGCAAAGCCGCAGTCAGGTCCCGTCCTGCCAACGCTCGAGCCGTCCGGGCAGAGCTTCGCTTCCATTGTGCATGGCTGCCCGATGTCTTGCTGGGCGTTCAGGGCTGTATAGAGAATGAATGCGGCTAATACCAGCGCAACTATCATGATGTTTGCAGAAAGCCCTTTCATGAGGCTTATTTCGTGCCCTGTATATATAAAAATTAGGCCAGCGCCGGCGAGCCGCCTTTGCAATATGTTCTTGCTCAGAAAGCAAAGCTTTCTGGCATCTCAGAGAGCTTCGCTCTCTGCAGATTTTGACTGGAAGCTACTTTTTCTTCCCAAGAAAAAGGAGTTTAGCATACCTCATTAGCGATCAAAAACTCTATCTCTTCAGATATGTTATAGTCGCCCGCCTTTATCCGCGGCATGACTTCTTCTATCATGCGTGTCACGTTGTCCAGATTGCGGTAGAATGCCGGGAAGCGCTCTCTGCGCTCATAGGCGGTCCTTTTCCATTCCGGATAGTGCTCTTCCACGCTTTCTATCGTGTGGTCCATCAACTCGAAGTTGTCGTGCTTAACGTAGAGGTCTATGTGCTCTATCTCATGACCCGGGCAGATGAGCTCTGTACCGTCCTTCAGGTAGGTTGTCAGGAAAGAGAGCGAATGCTCGCTGTGCTCCCATTCGCCGAAGCGCACCAGCCATGCCGCTTCGTTGGCAAGGTCTTCTGCAAAATGATCCCCTTCGAGCTTTTTCTTGAGATCTTCAAGCATCTGGACCGTGGTCTGGTTTTCCCTTGAAAGGTCCTGAAGCCGGGCTAATTCAACCAGCAGGGTTTGGTTGCCGATTATCTTTGATTCCTGGCTTTGCGTGATGCAACCTGCAACGAGAAGAATCGAGATTATCGACAGGATTGTTATCAGTTTTTTCATGCATTCACCGAGTCGAATATAATCTTCCAGTTGTCCGAGCTTAGCACGCCCGAGCTCTTGTAGAGAATGACGCCGTCCCCGCTTATCACGTACTTGGTTGTGGTGTAAATAACGTTGTAGTCCCTGAGAATCTGCTCGTTGCCCGGCGCGAATATGCCCGGGCGGTTATTGACAGTCCTGTAGTTTTCCAGCATTGCGGCATCTTCGTTCAAATCAAGGCTGACTGAAATGAATTGAATATTGTTGTTTGCAGGAAAGACCTTCTCAATCTCGTTGTACTCGTCCTTGCAGTACGGGCACCATGTTGCCATGAAGTACAGCACTACGGGTTTGCCGGAAAGGCTGCTGAGGCTCAGGTTTTGTCCGCCGGTTGACGTGAGCGTGAAGTCAGGAGCCCTGTCGCCTGCGCTGTTTCCAACCGGATGCTCGCCTGTGGGTTGCACACCTTCAGGAATGTTGTCTGCCGTGTATGTAGCGGTGGAAGTGCAGCCGCTTATCAGAATTATAGAAACAATTAGGATTGCAGGAGCGATTTTCATGGTAACCTAACATTTACACTGTTTGTAAAGCTTAAAAAAGAAAAATATTATTTTTCTTTGGTGTGCGGCAGAAAGACGCCTTTGGCGCCGTGCAACTCAGGCCTTTCTTTGCGAAAGAAAGGGATCGGTTTAACAGCAGCTGCAGCAGCCCTGCATCTCTTTCTTCGAAGCGGGTTTCTTGGCAGATTTCTTGACAGTTTTTTTCTTCGCGGCCATTATTTTCACCTCTTGAACTTTTCTTTCGAAAGAAAATCTCAATCAAAAGAAATATATTATTTTTATAGTTTAATTATTATTTCCTGACTACTTTCCCTTTCCTAGCTTCCTTCTTGACAGCTTCTGCAATCAGCTTGACAACATTCTTGTCAAGCGCTCCCGGCAGTATCCTCTCCTTGGTCGGCTCAACGCTGGCTGCAAGCGCGCGGGCAGCAGCAAGCTTCATCTCGCTGGTTATTTTTGTCGCTTTGGCGTCCAGTGCGCCGCGGAATACGCCGGGGAAGACAAGCGAGTTGTTTATCTGGTTCGGGAAATCGCTCCGTCCCGTGCCTACTATTGCCGCCCCTGCTTCCATTGCTTCGTCAGGGAATATTTCCGGCACGGGGTTTGCCATTGCAAATATGATCGGATTGCTGCCCATGGTCTTTACCATTTCTTTTGTGAGCGTGTTCGGCTTGGAGACGCCGATGAACACGTCAGCGCCTTTGACCGCGTCAGAAAGCGTGCCCTGAACCCTGCCCTTGTTCGTTATCTTCGCAAGCTCTTCCTTGTACCTGTTGTCCATCTCCCGCCCCTCGTAGATTATTCCTTTCGAGTCGCATATTATGACATCCTTCACCGACGTGCAGACGTGCTCGCTGATTTCAAAGCACGTGAGCAGCTTCGCGACAGATATGCCCGCCGCCCCGGCTCCGTTGATTACTACCTTCAGCTCTTCTATCTTCTTTCCCACAGCCTTTGCGGCATTTGTGAGAGCTGCGTGTATAACGATGGCAGTCCCGTGCTGGTCGTCGTGGAAGACCGGGATGCCGAGGTCCTGCAAAGCAGCCTCTATCTCGAAGCATCTTGGCGCCGTTATATCCTCGAGGTTTATTCCGCCGAATCCAGGAGCGATGTTCCTTATTGTTTTTATTATCTCGGTATTGTCCTGCGTTGCCAGGCAGATGGGGAAAGCGTCTATCTTCGCGAGCTCCTTGAAAAGTATGCACTTGCCTTCCATGACGGGCAGCGCAGCCTCAGGCCCGATGTTGCCCAGGCCGAGCACTGCCGAGCCGTCCGTGACAACAGCAACAGCGTTTCGCTTCATCGTGTAATCATAGACTGCTTTCTTGTTACGGGCTATCTCATTCGATACCTCCGCGACGCCCGGCGTATATGCCAAGGAAAGGTCCTGCATCGTCTTGAGGGGCACCTTCGACTTTACGGCAAGCTTCCCTTTTTTCTTCCTGTGCAGCGCAAGCGCGTCTTCTTTCAGTCCCATTTTATCACTTCAGTTGATTTGATTGGAGCATATTTAAAATTTTAATCGCGTCTGTCTGTTCTGCTTTAGTACTAACTTGTCGAAACCGGGCATTTCTTGTCGGAGTACTCGCAAATAACGCAGCAGAGTTTCTTCGGTTTGAGAAGTTTTTTGCATTTCCCGCATCTGTGGAGAACTAGGCACTTGTCTGTTGGTATCTCTATCTCTTCCGTATGCTTGCAATAAGGACACGTCAGGCCGGCAGTTTCCATTATCAGAATTAAATTTACTTTTTGAGGGCTTTCTCTATTGCGGGCTTGTTGAAGCCAACGATTATCTCGCCGTTTATGTCTATCACAGGCACGCCCATCTGGCCGCTCTTCTCTATCATCTCTTCTGCCGCAGATTCGTCTTCTTCCACGTTTATCTCCGTGAACTGGACACCCTGTTTTTTGAAGAAGTCCTTTGCCATCACGCAGTACGGACAGTGGTTCGTAGTGTATATTTTTACAGTCATGAAAACACCTCTATCAAATAAGGTACCTTCAATATTTAAATTCAACTACGTCGTTCTCGAACAGCGTTTATTCTTCCGGTGAGTATTCCTATCTGAAGCTCTCGTTCCGCAAGTTCGCCTTCATGAAAGCCCGCCCAAAAAGCAGTCCTGTAACTGCCTATGTCAGCTTCCGTGACTGTTCCCGCAATTTCCTCATAAAGCATTCTGAGGCTTAGCCCAAGATTAGTCAGTTCATCGGCAAACCTATAGCCTGTTTTCATGGCACGTTCGAACGCTTCGTATTCCATGAATCAGCTATATCCGGAAGTTATTTGAAGCATTCCGCGTACATGTCAGGATGATGGCTCATGTGTTCCCGCCATGCCTCGTCTGTGTAGCCCTCCGGCGTCGCGCAGATGTCCGTCGGATTCTGCGCTGACATCGCTTTCTGGTAGTCCGATCCGTAATAATTACTGCCATTAATCAGGTTGTACACGGAGAATGCCACTACGATGACTGCGGCCGCTATCAGTATGTAGAAAAGCATGTTGGATTCTTTTTTCTTGCTCATTTTTTCACCCCCAGTTTTTGCATAAGATAATTTCCTGCAACTATTATGAAGATCGACCCGCCGACTATCCAGAACGCCAGCTGACCGTTTGGAAAAAAAGGTATGCCAGCTATGATTATTCCTGCATTCGCAGTCATTAAATTCTTGGAGACGCAACCGAGCCTCATATACAGGATCATGCTGATTATCAAAAACAATAGTCCCATGTTCCAGAAGAGCAGGTTATAATCCTGCAGGAACATCAGCGCCGTGCTCGAGACGGATATGCTGAATACTGAAAGCAGCGCAACAACACCCAGGCATACTGTGTGGCAGACGTTGTGGGCGCTTATTATGCTGGCCGCGCCGCTTGTTCCTGTAGCTATGCCGCCCATGCGCCCGGCGTTTTTGTTTTTGCCAACGCGTTTGCCCGCGCTCTTTTTCTTATTCATGTGTGTCACACGTCCCCTTTATCTCTCCCACGACTATCTGCTCGAAGTCCGCGAAATTTTTCATGCCTACGATCGGCTTGCCGTTTATGAAATATGTCGGCGTGGCGAACACGCCTGCGTCCAGCGACTCCTGATAGTCCTGCTCTACTGCTGCCCTGTACTTCCTATTGTCCAGGCATTCTTTAAACCGGCCATCAAGCCCGAGCTCGCCTGCGATGCCGCTCATCTTCTCCATCGTCATGTTGTCCTGGTATTCAAACAGCTTGTCATGATACTCCCAGTACTTGCCCTGATCACGGGCGCAAAGCGCAGCCTCGGCTGTCTCCTGGCTCAGGTTATGCGTGGGCAGCGCCATCGCCTTGAATGTGAAGCTTACGTTGCCGTTATACTTCTCGACCAGCTGCTGGCGTATCGACTCGGAATTCTTCGTGTACGGGCACTTGAAGCAGCCTACCTCCACGATCTGCACGGGCGAATTAGGGTCGCCTATGGAAGGGTCATCGCTGACCGCTACAGGCTGCATCTTCGAGATTTTCTCGTGCAGCTCTGACGTTTCGAACGGGTTGAATATACAGAACTCGTGCGAGCCCGGGCCGTTGCAGTTGCCGTACTGGATTGTGTTGTACACGCCAACCCCAGTCCAGTAGATGCTCACAAAAAGCATTATCACCATTGCCCATGAGAGCGCGGGGAATGCCCTGTATACCGCTTTCGAAACTTTCGGGAATCTCATGAACTTGCCCGCGAACTTGGCGCGCATCTTCTTGTCGAAATCGGTGTCGCATGGCCTTAGCGTGATCTGGCGGCTGAGGCAGCGCCAGGCTTCCTTCGCGTAAGCCCGGTATTTGGCTGAAAAAATCCCGAGTATGCCGAATATTGCAAGCCCTATTATGCAGAAAACCATCAGACCATCCTCGCAATTTTCTTGACAGCAGCTGTGAACTGGACGCATTCGTCTTCGGTGTTGTAAAGATAAAGCGACGCACGAACCGAGCCTTTTATCCTCCTGTCAGCGAACCATGAATGCGCGCAATGCTGGCCGCTCCGCACGGCTATGTTCTGCGCATCCAGCATTATGGCGACCTCTCCCGGATCTGTCTTTCCAATGTTGAACGGGAATATTCCACTTCTCTTGTCATGTGCCGGCCCGATTATGCTGACCGTGCCTTCCAGCTGCTCGGTGATTGTCCTGTTAAGCTCCCTCTCATGCTTCCCGATACGGTCCATTCGTATTTTCTCCAGGTATCTTATTGCCGCCGAAAGTCCTATCGCGCCCGCATAGTTCTGCAGGCCCGCCTCAAACTTCTCGGGAGGCTTGAGGAATTTATGTGTGTTGTATGTGGTGCTTTCGACCGTGTCGCCGCCTGTCATGAACGGGCTCAGCTGCTCAAGCGCGTCCTTTTTTCCATAAAGCACGCCGATGCTCGGCCCGAGCATCTTGTGCCCGGAGAACGCTGCGAAATCTACGCCAAGCTTCTTGACATTGATTTCTGCATGTGGCGCGCTCTGCGCCGCGTCTATCATCGCCAGCGCTCCATGGTCGTGGGCAATCTTTGCGATCTCCCTCACAGGCAGCGTGGTGCCGTCAATGTTTGACGTGTGAACCACTGAAACTATCCTTACCTTTTTGTTCATCTTTGATTCAAAGTCGTCAATATCGAAAGAGCCGTCGTCAAGCGTACTGGCGATTCTATGTTCTGCGTCTGACATTTGCCAGGGCACCAGGTTCGAGTTGTGCTCCTTGTCGCTTGTTATTACGGTCTTGCCCTTCATGTCCAGGGATTTTGCAACAAGGTTTATGCTCTCTGTGGTGTTCTTTGTGAAAATTATTTCCTCTGTCTTGGCTGAAATAAATTTCGCGACCGCTCCCCTGGATTTTGCGTATTCTTCCGTCGCCTTGGCGCTGAGCTTGTGAACGCTGCGCCCGGCGCATGCCGGGTAATTCAGGTAGTAGTCGTTCATCGCCTCCACTACCTGCCTTGGCTTTAGCGACATGCAGGCGTTGTCAAAATAAATAATGCCCCTCTCGAGGAGGGGAAAATCTTGCCGGATCTTTTCTGGATTCATAGTTCACCTTGGTATGCCTAATCGAATTAGCTGACATCTTGCATTCCACCGCTTTGAAGCAGTGGTTCAAGTGGAATACGGGATGCTCAAGGACTGATAAATTTCAGCATGCCACCGCCTTTAGACGGTGGTCCTTGACATGATTTACTTTGCCAATTCTGCGCTGACAGCCGCGTCAAACACTGAAAATGGCTGCGCGCCGCTGATCAGTTTGCCGTTCACGAAGAATGCGGGGGTCCCGCTGACGCCTTTTTCCTGGCCTTCATTCTGGTCGGCCTTTACTTTCCCGAAAGTCATGCCGCTGTCAAGGCACCTGTCGAATATATCCCCGTTTAGCCCGATTTGCCTCGCGTAATCCTTCAGCATTGGCACATATAGCTCTTTCTGGTTCTCGAATAGCTTGTCATGGTACTCCCAAAATTTTCCTTGGTACACTGCGCACTCGCTTGCCTCTGCTGCTTTCCATGCGCTCTTGTGGGAAGGCAGAGGAAAGTGCTTGTAAACCAGTTTGACATCGTTCGGGTACTTTTCCAGGACCTGCTTTATCGTGGGCTCAGCCCTGCCGCAGAAAGGGCATTCGAAATCACTGTATTCTTCTATGGTGACTTTCGCGTTTTCCGGTCCTAAAGAGTTCTCGCTGCCGACTGCATAGCCTGTTGTCGTGGGATTGGTGCCGAAAAGCAAGAACCCTCCTATCGCGACGAATGCTATTACGACAACGACTCCGTATACAAGTTTGCTGATTTTTATCACCTCGTTTGGAGACTAGTGTCCGCCGCAGCTTCCAACAGTTCCGCCTGAACCTGTGCCGTGATGAGCTGCCATCATTTCCTCGACGCTATTGAACTGTTCCGATTGTCCCATCATGTTGCTGCTGCCAGTCGTGGCGCCTGACGCCATTCCAGTTGTTCGGCTGGATTCATATCGCGGCTGTCCCGCAGCGAATATCTGTATTGCCTGCAGGGCGATGATGGCTATGAGGCCGACAACGACTATTGCCATGAATTTTTCGTTTTTCATCTCATCACCCGCAGCACCCTTTCCCTGATTTCTCTTTTTTCTTTTTCATCTGAAACACTCTCCTATGTTCTAGCAGGATCCCATCGCGCCGCTGCCTACCCCGGGCGTTCCGCCGGGATAGAATACCTCTTTCCAGACATCTATTTCGTCCTGTATCTCAGCTCTGCTGTATCCGTTGCTTGCCATGAACTTGGCGAGCCCCGAAAGAGCTATGTGATGTCCGCACCCGCAGTTGCCCATCGCCTGGAGCGTTTTGAAACCGCAGCAAGGCATCTCGACATCAAGCCCGTTGTAGTTTTCCATTTGTGCAGAGTCGAGGCTTATGCCGCTGTCATAACGGAGCAGCTGCTGGTATCCGTTTTCGCTGTAATCGACGAGACGGAGCGGCTGGTATGTTGCCATACCGGTTGGCGGTGTCATGATCACATACTGGTTCATCACCGCGACTGCCGCGAGCACGACGATTAGCGCAGGCAGAATCCTGTTCATTTTATCCTTCTTTTTCATAACAGTTGGTTGTCTGAAACAGCTATTAACAGTTAGGGTGAAACTAGTTTCATCCTGCTTATTGAGAATCAGATTCACTTTTTCGGCACGACAACGTTCGTCATGCCGCGCCTTTTCCTCTCGACCAGTCCTTTCGCCTCAAGCTTGTCGAGTATCCTCGTGACTTTTACTTTTGACATGCCGCTCTTCTCCACGAGCTCGCTCTGGAAGATTGCGTTCGAGCCTGATATCATCTCGTATAGTTTCTTTTCTGTCGGGTCAAGGGATTTGTGGGCTGCTGGAAGGTCTGCCTTTGCAGATTTTCTTGGAATTATTCTTCTTGGCAGCTCAGGATACCTTGATGTCAGGAAAAGGAGAGTCCCAAGAACGAATATGATAACGTCTACTGAGAATCCTATAGATGACTCCCACGGTATGTCCTGCTTGAACGGGCATATCTCGTCAGGTATGGTGCAGTCGCTGTGCAGGTATTGGTTCAGGTTCTGTATATGCTGGGTGAATGAGAGGATGACAAAGAACATCAGTACAGAAATGATAATGAGAATTATGCCGACATACTTTGGAGATAATAATAATTTCATAGATAACTGATGACTTTTCTGCTTAAATAACTTGAATTGCTTTAGTCCTGTCCAGCTGAATCCTTAGCTCTTGCTGAGCTCTTCCAAATTATTAATCCAAGAGCAGCTATGATAAGCGCTATTATAGCTTCTGCCGGTATCCAGCCGAGGTATTTTGCTAACGCATCGGTTGCATTTGACGTGTATATGTTAAACATTGTCTGATATGACGAATGCGACACGAGCTGATTTGCCTGGGCAAGGTAAAATATTATCATGCCCATTCCCAGGAACGTGAAGCCGGACACCATGTCAGCCATTCTGAGATTAATTTCCCTGCCAGCTATCTTGTATGACACCTGCTTTCTGAATACCCAAAACTTCTTGGTGAAGTTTGTCTTGTCTAAAAAGTATGCAAGGAAAAAGAGAGGGATTACCATTCCAAGAACATAGGCAAGCGTGTAAAGGCCCCCGAGGAATATCGAGCCAGGCAAAATCGAAAGCGTGAGCACGCCGGCAAGGACGGGGGCACAGCAGAGAGTGGCAAACCCGGAGAAGATACCAAGGCCAAATATCGAATAAGGCCCGCTTACCTGCCGGCCAGACATCTTTGGCGTGAATGGAAGTGAGAAATGCCCGCCAAGAAGCAGGAACGAACCGAGGAAAATCAGGAAAGCTGATCCTATTATGTACAAGGTATTATGATACTGGCTGAAAAACTGTCCGATGCCCCCGATTCCTAGACCGAGGGGAAGGAATACTACAAGGAGCCCGAGGAAGAATATGAATGTCATCAGGAAAACTGCCCGCTTTTGCCTGAATATTGAAGCAAGGTATGCTGGCAGAAGCACCGTTATGCAGCACGGCGCGAACAGCGCGGCTATGCCCGCAAGAAAAGCAGCCAAAAAGGAGGCCGTAATCAGTATCTCCATGCCGACCTACCCCAGATTTCCCAGCTGGCTCGCTAGTAAATCATTCCTTATAGCCATACTGGGATCGTCAAGGGTGTATCGGATTATGCCTTCTCTGTCAATGATGAAAAACGTATGGCCTGGGAAGTTGCCTGGGTGCATGGATGACTGCAGGGACAACACATCGTACGCTGATGAGACTCCCCTTGTCGAGTCGAACAGGATTTTTGCCTTTGCGAGTTTCGGAACCTCACGCACTATCTGTTCCCACTCGGTCTTCTGGTCAACCAGCACTGAAAATGCGATCGTGTCATCTGTATCGAATCTGGCGTCGTTGCCGAGCGCTGCCATCTGGTCCCAGCATGCGGGATAGCACATGCTGCCCTCGTTGAAGAACAGTACAACGTTCTTGCCCCTGTAATCGCTCAATTTAACCGTCTCGCCAGATATGCTTCCCAGCTCGAAATCAGGCGCAGTCTTTCCGGCAGCCTGCCTGAAAGATATCTTGCTCGTCGGGAATGCGCTGGGGTTCTGGCTTGCGAGCGCTTCGCGCACTGCGCTGCGTTTGGATTCAATCACTGAGTTCATTCCATATTTCTCAGCAGCCTTGATCACGACCTTGTTCTTTGACAGCCCTGAAGCGAGCTGCGAATCGATGAATTTTATCATCTCCTCCGCCATGCCGCAGCATATGTTTTCCTTGTCAAGCACTTCTCCGCAGCACGGGCAGAGGAACATTGAATAAAGATCATCCACTGGGGCAGACTCAAGGATAATATTTCCTGTAACGGGCATTGTTTCCTCTCTCATTCCAAGGAATACAAAGACGCCGCCGATAAGCACGGCAGCGACTACAATCGCAATTATTTTTTTGTTCATTATTTCACTTCCGCTAGCAGTAGCCGCTTAACAGCAGCCGCTTTTTTTCTTCTGCTTTTTACCCATTTGCTTTGCCTCCGATTCATGTCTAATTTCTTTGTTCTATCTTGGATGAAATACCATATAGCGGTATGTTGCGCAACTAGTTTCATGTAGAAATAGCAGTGATTTTATTTCTTAATCAGGATCATGTTCGTCATGCCGCGCCTTCTGCGCTCCACCATGCCTTTTGCTTCCAGCTTGTCAAGGAGCCTGGTGACTTTTGTCTTCGTGAAATTGCTTTTGTCAGTTATTTCACTCTGGAAAAGGGCTCCGTCGCTCTCTGCAAGAAGATGGTAGATTTTCTTCTCATCACCATCAAGCTTCTTCTCGCTTTCTTTTATCTTCTTTGTTAGTTCTTTGTTCAGCTTCTCGCTGACACGCGACTTGAACATGATGAATGACCCGAATCCTGCAAGTGCTATCGCTGCCATGATTCCTGCGTATGACTCAAGCGGTATGTGGCCTGTTATCTGGCACGCCTGCGACTCATGCGTGCACTGGGTCATCTCATTCTCGGCTATCCTGAATGAAAGCGGCACTATAATGAAGAGTATCGCTACTGACAGAAGAACAATTGCAAGTCCGATTTTTTTCATTACGTCCATATGATCAAATCCTGAACCTCTTCATAAGCAGCGCGTTGCCGACGACGCTGACGGAGCTGAATGCCATTGCGCCTGCTGCTATCACGGGATCAAGCACGAATGGATAAAGCAGTCCTGCCGCGACCGGTATCAGCGCAACATTGTATATGAACGCCCAGAAGAGGTTCTGCTTTATCTTCTTCAGCGTGTATCTGCTGAGCTTTATCGCGTTTGCCACATCCATTATGCTGTTCTTGACGAGCACTATACCGCCTGTTTCCATTGCGACGTCCGTGCCTGAGCCCACGGCTATGCCGACTTCAGCCTGCGCGAGCGCGGGGGCGTCGTTTATGCCGTCGCCGACCATTATAACCTTGCCTTCTTTCTGGAGATCTTTTATCTTCTCTGATTTCTGTTCAGGAAGCACATTGGCAATTACTTCGTCTATTCCTGCCTGGCTTGCTATTGCCTTCGCAGTCCTCTCATTGTCGCCCGTCAGCATTATGACGCGCTTCCCCATGTTCTTCAGCTCGCTTACAGCCAATGCAGAGTCCTCCTTCAGCGTGTCAGCCACTGCTATTATTCCGATAATTTTTGAATCCCTTCCGACGAAAACGGCGGTTTTTCCCTCATCCTCCAGATTTGACATATCCTCATCGTGCTCCTTGTACGATATCTTGCTGTGTTCCATGAATGCCCTGTTCCCGATTATTATCCTGCTTTCGCCAACCATCGCTGATATGCCCTTGCCTGATTGGGCGAGGAACTTTTTCGCTTTTTCCAGCTTGATATCTCCTTTCGCCGCCGCCTCTACGATCGCTTCTGCAAGCGGATGTTCAGACCCCTTTTCAGCGGAAGCTGCAATTCCAAGAAGCTCTTTGCCGCCGATGCCGAATGAGATCACATTGGTCACTTCAGGCTTACCTTTCGTGAGCGTGCCTGTCTTGTCCAGCACGATTATTTTTGCCTTATGCGCACTTTCGAGTGCTTCGGCGTTCTTGATGAGAATCCCGTGCTGCGCGCCTAATCCGGTGCCTACCATTATTGCAGTCGGCGTGGCTAATCCTAGCGCGCAGGGGCAGGCTATGATCAGCACGGCAACAAATATAGTGAACGCAAAGGCAAAGCCTAGCGAGAGATACCATATTGCAAAGGATGCGATGGCAATTGCGATGACTGCAGGCACAAAATAAGCAGATATCTTGTCAGCAAGCCTTTGTATCGGCGCCCTGCTTCCCTGCGCCTCCTCCACCAGCTTGACAATTTGCGCGAGGGTAGTGTCCTTCCCGACTTTTGTCGCCTTGAAGTGTATCGAGCCGAACTTGTTCATGGTTGCTCCTATTACAATATCGCCTTTATTCTTCTCGACTGGCATGCTCTCCCCGGTGATCATCGACTCGTCTATGCTGGTTTCACCTTCAGTGACAACGCCGTCAACGGGTATTTTCTCTCCCGGCTTGACAACAATTATGTCGCCTTCTTTGATGTCATCGACGCTTATCTCGGTCTCTTTGCCCTTTCGTATTATGGTGGCAGTTTTCGGCTGGAGACTCATCAGCTTGCGTATAGCATCCGATGCCCTGCCTTTGGCGATGGCTTCAAAGTATCTGCCAAGAAGTATCAGCGTGATTATCAGCGCGGCAGTGTCGAGGTACATCGGACCGCCGGCGAAAATATTCCACGCGCTGTAAAAGTACGCGGCGCTTGTGCCTATGACTATAAGCGTGTTCATGTCAGCGGTCCTGTTCCTCGCGGCAATCAGCGCGCCGCGATAGAAATCATAGCCCACCCAAAATTGCACCACGGTTGCAAGCGCAAGAAGAACAAACATATTGATTTCAATGCCGAACCATTCGGGAAAGCTGGCGACAAAAATTATTGCGGAAAGTATCGCGCCTATTATCAGCTTTTTCCTGAGCGCGCTTATTTCGCCTGCCTTGGTTTTCATGTGCTCCGAATGGTCCATGCCTTTGTGGTCCTCCGTGGAAGGCCCCTCGCGCGATTCTGGCTCTTCTATGACCGCCTTGTAGCCTGTCTTGTTGATTTCCTTGACAATATCATCCTGCTCCAGTCTGTTGCTGTCGTATTCTATGTGAGCCTTCTCTGAAGCGAAGTTTACGCTAACCTTGCCGATGCCCTTGACCTTCTTCAGCTTCTTCTCTATCGTGAGTGCGCATGTGGCGCAGTGCATGCCCTTTATGGGCACGATCAAATGCCCTTTTTCATGATACTTCTCATTTTTTCCCCCTTTCATTTCATCACCTGTAAGATCCTGCGCAGCCTTTGCAGCAGAATATTAATGTCCTGCCACTTATTTTCTCGGTATGCCATCCGCGGTATATCTCGCATTCGCAATGCGCGCATTTGCGGACCTTCGATTCGATCGATGCTTCTATTATAGAGTCGAGCCGCGCAAGCATGCTTCTTGCGAGGGTGTGACCCTTCGGCGTCAGCGAATATGTTTTTCTGCCCCTCACGCCTTTCTTCACCGAGACGAAGCCCTTCCTTGACAGCTTTTTCACGAAAGGATAAACCTGGCCCGGGCTGGATTTCTTCTTCATCTTCTCCTCAACGCCTTTCATAAGCTCATACCCGTGCTTCGGCCCGTTCATCAGCTCGAGAAGTATGTGTATGTTGGATATATTGTCAAGCCCTGATTTCTCCATGCCACTAGTTAGAATGAAAAGATATTAATATTACGAAATTTGACATGTCAGAGCTTGAAGTCAGACTAGGTTTATGGCTTTCTTTAATCTCTCTTCTGCTTCGGCTGCAATTGCCCCGAGACTGTCGTTCTTAATCATACCCATGGCCGATGTAGGAAGAATGCTTGAGACAAAAATTTTGCCGCCGTTTCTGTAAACAATGACATTGCAAGGCATCAGCAGCCCGATTTCTCTCTCCGCAGAAAGCGCCTTGTGCGCGAATGGTGGGTTGCAGGCGCCAAGTATTACATAGTCGTCGAAGTCGACGCCAATTTTTTCCTTCATGGTCGCTTTGACGTCTATTTGGGTAAGAATCCCGAAACCTTCCTTTTTGAGTTCTTCCTTTGTCTTTGCAACGGCGGCTTCGAATTCCATGTTAACTTCTTTCCGGTAACCATACTCCATATCGTCTTAGCCCCAGTCCACCTTCGCGCCGCTCTTCCCTTCCAGCTTCATAAGGTAATTGTACGCCGACAGCCCTGCCGTAGCGCCCATTCCCGCCGAGATGACCGTCTGCTTGTAAGGCACGCTCGTCAGGTCGCCTGCCGCGAATATGCCCGGATATCCCGTCTCGCAGCGCTCGTTTACTATTATCTCGTTCGAGCTGTTTACAGACACGAATTCCTTGACGAACTCCGTCTCGATTATGTAGCCTATCTCAACGAAGACCCCGTTCAGTTCGACCTCCCTCTTCTCCTTCGTGTTGACGTTCTCGACTACTGCAGACTTGACGAACTTGTCGCCGGTTATCTCGCTTAGCGTGCTGTTCAGTATGAACTCGACCTTCGGGTTTGTTTTTACCCTATCCAGAGTTATCTCGTCCGCCCGGAAAGCGTCACGCCTATGCACTACGTAGACTTTCGAGGCGAATTTAGTCAGCAGCTCCGCGGCTTCTATGGCAGAATTTCCGCCCCCGACCACTGCGGCAGTCTTGTTCTTGAACAGCGGCGCGTCGCAGGTTGCGCACGTGCTCACGCCGCGGCCGATGAACTTGTCCTCGCCAGGAATCCCGAGGGATCGCGGCACCTTTCCGTATGCGAGTATCAAAGCTTTGCACTCATATTGCTCGCCGTTCGTCAGGCTGATTCTGAAGCCTTTATCCGTCTTCTCCAGCCTGTTCGCCTTGCCAAATATCATCTCAGTCCCGAAGCTCTTTGCCTGCTCCTCGAATGTCTGCATGAGCTTCGGCCCGCTCGGGTAGCCTGGCGTGTCCGTGTAGTATCCAGGATAGTTCTCGATATGATTCGTCAGCAGGGTTTGCCCGCCGACGTCCACAGTGATGAGCAGCGTCTTGAGCTTCTTCCTGCACGTGTATATAGCAGAAGTCAGTCCTGCAGCCCCCCCGCCAAGTACTATAACATCGTAAGTGCCTGGCACATCGTTCGTTTTTTCGGCCATGATTATAATTAAAATCGTAACCTATTAAAACAAACCTAGAATGCGGAGCAATATCAGCAACACGGGCTGATGTAACAGATAGATAATCAGCGAATGCCTGCCGAGGAAATTGATAGGCTTGGTTGTTTTTATTTCTCTCAGTGAAAATTGTCTTTTCCCTTCATGATAAAACTTCTTGCCTGCAGCCATGCCAATAAGGAAGAAGCCGAGCCATAGAAGCCACGGGAAATCAAAGACGAAATTGTTCAGGTAGATGCCTATAGTGAGCGCGACAACGCCTGCTACCAGAAGATACCTGAGTTCCGTTTTGATGAACAGCAGGGAAAGGATTATCGACAGCCCGATGAAATGGAGGATGCCGAACCATACTGTGGCTTCGGGAATCAGTAGGAATGTTGCAGCTGTTATGAGCATTCCAAGCGAGAATATCTTGAGTCCGCGCCTGACTTGCCTTTCCCATGATCTGCTTCTCGAGTAGCTTATAGTCAGCGAGATGCCTGCGACGAATATGAATGTGCCGGCAACAAGCCGCGGGAAAAGCCACCAGAATGCCCAGCCTTCTGTCAGCGTGTAGATTTTCAGATAGTCGAGCGCGAACGCGTAGTTGAACAGGACCATCAGGACGACTGCTGTTCCGCGCGTGGCATCGATTTCCCAATATCTATTCATGCTTTAATTTTGTTCAGGGTTGCTTTAATTTATAAGGATTTTGGCTAAGGGATGCGTATGGCTAAGCTATCATATGGCGAAGAAGTAAAGGCTACTGAACGGAAAGTAGACGGCGGGTTCCAGTATGAAACGCATTTAGTGCCCGTCGCTAGCTGGGGTATACGACCTGCACCTTCATTTTTAACAGAAATAGAAAGCAGGTCGGGATGCAAAGTTACAAATGCCCTGATGGAGGGTTATGTGACTTTTTCCAAACCAGTATCTGCAGGAGATTTCCAGCACGCATTCGACAGGCATCTTGTTGCTGTCGAAAGATAATAACTTGATTTCATTCTGCCTTCATTTGTAATTTCTTATCTTGCTTTTCGCCGATCTGATGTATTTCGGCGTTCCCTGTGTCCTTATAGCGAACATATCCGCTTCATGCTCCTCCTTTCCCGTGTCATGGTGGAACCTCGCGAGCACAGAAAGAGGTGAGAGCCTGAGCAGCGAGGACGAGAATTTCATTATGGACGACTTCTGCTTTATGTGCGCGAGCTCGTGCAGCAGCACGGCCTGTATTTCTTTCTTGTTGAGTATGTCAAGCATGCCGACCGATATGAATATTGCCGACTTGAAGCTCTTGAAGGAAAATGCTACGGGTTTCGCCTTGTCGATTATGTATATATTTGGCATCCTGATCTTCATGAGCCTTGAATATTTTCGGACGAATGAGACGAGTTCCTTGTTCTTGGACTGGCGCCTGCTGGAGAACATGTAGAACGACGGTATCACAACGAAGCCCGCCAGCGTGCCTATGGCAATCGCCGATGGCAGCGCATAGCTTACCATGGCTGCTGTGTCGCTGTAGCAGGACATGCAAGCTGCACCGCACGCGAAGTTGGTAGTGAAGAGGACGAACGGGAAGAAGAGCAGTATAAGATGCCCGTATATGAGCCCGACCTTTGTCTTTGTAGAGAGGTCGAATTTCTTTATCATGAGAAGAAAAAACATGGCGAAAGAGAGCGAGACCATCGTAAGAAAGACTTTGTCAATGTCTATTGCGAAGCCCGCGAAGCATCCTATCATTTCAAATCCCTTTCTTGCAGACCTTACCGTTTCATATTACTGACTACTCTTCTCCATCACTTTTTAGCTTCTTTTCCGCCAGCGCTTTTCTTTGGAAAAAGGCTGTGAGAATCTCTCGTTGAAGTATGTGACCGCAGTTGGCCCGAATTTGTCTATGAGCTTGTTGACAGTCTTGTCTATGACTGACTGCTCAAAGTCCTGCTGGCTGCAGCACGAAGAATAAATATAATGCTCGCCGCCGCGGCCAAGCGCAATCCTTCTGGTCACTAATTTCTTTCCGTAGAGCCTGTCAAGGATTACAGCAACGCTCGTCAGCGCGACTTTTCTTTTCTGGCGCAGTATGGAATAGATGTCCCTCACACGCATTGCATCCCGTTTCCAGAGGATTTTGATGACGTCATTCTCGAGCGGGCTGAGGACAGCAACTGAATCCCCGCTGAATCTTATACGGCTGACCTTTACCATAAGATTATATGCTTTGTGAATTAATAAATAGTTTTACAGAAAGTGTAAATGCTGGCTGGATGGAAATATTTTCAACTTTGTTAACTATATATACATGTTCAATGCAAAGTATTACATAATTTGTAACTCTTTGGGTGTCAAGATGGAACTGAAATCGAATGCGATGTATGCGCTTCTTGTCGTTTTTGTGATAGTCACGGTTTTCAACAGCTTCATGCTTTCTACAATGGGGGCTGCGCCTCGCACATCCACGCACAGGTCAGTCCAGCTGACGGGCGACCCCGTGCAGGACGCGATCAACGCAGTCATCCCGACAGGCACCCCCGAGTATGGTCCGGCGCTGGGAGTAAGTTTCGATGATCCTGTTGCGGGGATTTCAGTTCTCTCAAATCTTCACAGGCAGATACCAACCGATTCGCTGTCCGCCGAGGAAAAGCAAAGGTACATAGGCATCGGCACCAAGATCTCATGCGAATTCTGCTGCTCTGCCCCGGCAGTCGTGGATAGCAGCGGCCGCGATTTGTGCGGCTGCGCGCATGCACAGTCATTCATGGGACTTTCAAAATACCTCATCCAGAACACCGGTCTCAGCGACGATGAGATTTTGTGGGAGCTGACAAAGTGGAAGTCGCTTTATTATCCGAGAAACATGGTGGAGAAGGCAGCGGCCGCTCTTGAGAACGGACTCGAATTAACGCCGGAAGTGCTGAATGACAGGGATCTTCTCAAGAAGATTGGTTCCGGGAACACTGCTGACATAGGGAGCCTGCCTCAGATGGTAGGCGGATGCTGATAATAAAAATATAAGTGTAGTAATAGGAGAGATAACAATGAAAAAAGAAACAATGCTGACGGTCTTGCTGGTCGTCTTGGTGGCTGTTTCTGTGGTTCAGGCATTCCAGCTTGTCGGGCTCAGCAGCTCGCTCAGCGGCGGAACGGTGAAGACTTCGTCCCCGGCTCCTGCCAGCACTGGAACCAGCGCCCCGAGCGTGCCTAGCAACCTCCAGAATCTGCCGACCATGGTAGGCGGATGTTGATTTATTTTTTGTTTTCAACTGAACAAAATAAAAAGAAACCCCTGATGCAATAGTGATGGTAAAATGGCTAAAATAAAACACAAGCTACAAGGCGATAAAACAATAATTGCATTGTTTGCAGTTCTTGTCGTCGTTGGCTTGGTCAATGTCATCATCCTTATGAATATTTCTATGGTCGCGGGCCAGAAAGCGGCATCGAACAGGGCTGCAGCCGAGCCTGCGGTGCTTGACGTGACTGAGATATATGTCCAGGGCTGCAGCAATTGCTATGATGCGAATGACGCCATTGAGGACATCAAGAAGCAGAACACCAACGTTTCACAATCGCGCATAGAGATGTCATCTGTCGAGGGCATTTCTTTGATAAATAAGTACGGGATAACCAAGCTCCCAGCTCTTGTGGTCACCGGCGAAATAAACAAGTCCGCAGGACTTTCCAGCCACTGGTCTCAGGTCGGCACAGTCAAGGATGACGCTGTTGTCGTCGAAGCCCTCCTTCCTTACTATTCTACCAGCAAGAACCGGGTTGTCGGCCTTGTCAACGTGACGAGAATACTGGATACCTCATGCGCACAATGCTCTTCTATAGCTGTTATCGTGAACTCGTTTGAGCAGGCCGGGGTTGCCATAGCAAACGATGTCAATCTCGAATACAACTCGCCTCAGGGGGCGAAGCTCATCAGCGATATGGGAATCACTCGCGTGCCCGCAATCGTGGTATCCGGCGACATACTTGAGTACCCTTCGATGGCTGCAATATGGCAGCGGCTCAACGTGACTGAGAAAAACGGGTTATATGCTTTGCACGTCCTTCAGGCGCCGTACAAGGACCTTGCATTGAACAAGGTGGTCGGGCTTGTTGACGTTATATATCTGAATGATTCTTCATGCAGCAACTGCTACAATGTATTGGTCCACAAGGATATACTTGCAGCTAGCTTTGGAGTTTTCCTGGTGAACGAGACTGTTGTGGACATAAATTCGACCACGGGCAAGGCGATAATAAGCAAGTATGGCGTGAAGGTCGTTCCTGCCTTCGTGATGTCGCCTGATGCTAAGTATTACGCCGGGCTTATGGAAGTCTGGCCGGGCGTCGGGACCCAGGAAACAGACGGATGGTATGTCTTCCGGAACGTGACAGTGATGGGCGGCACTTACAAGAACCTTGAAACAGGAAAGACTGTTGTCCAGGCTGGATAAGATATTTATAGTGAACCCACAAAAGATTTCGGACATGTTTGTGGGTTCACATATAGTGCACAAGGAAGTAATATTATCCAGATTATTTCCTTGTAGCACTATATCCTAGGATGTGCCAGTGAAACGCACCGAAGCCGTGATGTATCAAGGAGATGTGATTTTTCATGGGGTGTCGGGAATGAAAAAATATATAGCGCTTGTTTTCCTGTTCGTGGCTTCAGTTTCATTTGCCCATCTTGAGGGCGAGAGCGCGGTCATTGGCGATTACAAGATCGAGCTGTCGACAATACCTGAGGAATTGATGATCGGGGTGAATTCTGATGTCGTCATCTCCATCGAGAATGCGACCAGCGGGGAAAGGATCCGGGGCGCCGCCTTTTGGGCGAGGCTCTCGCTTAATGACACTACCGTGCTGTCGAGCTCGGATTTTATCACGAATGGCTTTGGCTCTTCCGGCATCAACTATATTTTCCAGAAACCCGGCCACTACAGGCTTGATATAACGCCGGCGTTGTCCAATGCCACGGCAACTTTCCACCTTCGTGTGCTTGAAGAATATAAGGCGGATAGTGCGCCGCTCTACATGGCCGCGGCTGCTGCGGTGTTTTTCATAATCGGCATAGCTGTCGGCTTCATCTTTTCCCGGAGAATGGGAAAATGAAGTTTCTACCGCTTGTTTTTTTCCTTCTTTTGGTGTCTGTGGTTTTCGCAGCCACCCTGCCGCCTAATCTTGAAAACTTGAGGCAGGCTGAGCTGCAGCAAGCCCAGCTTAGCTTGCAAAATATTTCGTTCATAATAGCTTTCATCGCCGGCATTCTCAGCCTATTCTCCCCGTGCATCCTGCCGACTGTTCCGGCTTTCTTCGCATACACGTTCAAGGAGAAGAGCGCGATAACGCGCATGACGCTCGTGTTCTTCGCGGGCTTCGCATTGATTTTTGTCATCCTTGGCATGCTCGCCGCGTATCTTGGTGCGTCGCTGGCAGCTTTTCCCGAGCAGTACACGTTCCTGCCTATCATAGGCGGCTTGTTCTTGATAGCAATGGGCGTGCTTGAACTGTTCGGCCGCGGCTTCTCTTCGTTCATTAAAATAAAGGCGAAGGGACACGACACGCCTGGAATATTCGTCATGGGCAATGCTTTCGCAGTCGGCTGGTCCGCCTGCCTCGGGCCGATATTATTCGGGATACTATCCATCGCGGCTGTCCTCGGCAATTATGCCTATGCCGCGTTCCTTATGCTCTCGTACTCGCTGGGCATATTCGTGCCTTTGTTCATTCTGGCGTTTTTCTACGACAAGTACGATTTCGGGAAGAGCAGGCTTGTCAGTGGACGAATGTTCTCGATCAGCAAATGGAAAATTCACTCGACAAAGCTGATTTCCGGAACATTATTTATAATAATCGGTCTGGTCTTCATCTTTTTCGAGGGAACTGCCGTGGTCAACACTTTTGACCTCACAGGAACCAAGCAGCTTTTCTATGACTGGCAGAGAGATTTGCTGAATGCGCCTTACCTGCTGAACGCATTGGGTTTAATAGCTTTGGGAATATTGTTATATTTGATCTGGAGATTCGTGAAACGGAAAAGATGATTCTATGGCTTTCAAGTGCGACCAGTGCGACAGGGAATTCAGCACGGAGGAAGGGTTCAACCAGCACAATGCCGACAAGCACGGCGTCAGCAGGCACGATAAGAAAGAGATGAAAAAACAGCAGAACGAGCAGCAGCGAAGCGGCAAGAAAAGCCCCAAGAAAATCGGCATGTATGTCGTAGTGGCTATTGTGATCATAGCGGCAGTCGGAGCGGCTTACTATTTCGTTTCTAATCCGGCTTCTGGCAGCAGCAACAATGACAATATTCTTTCCACGAACCTCTACAGTCACAACTCGCTTGCCCTGCATATTCACCCTCATCTTGAGATCGAGATAAATGGCCAGAAGCAGCTGATACCTCAGGGTGTAGGCATATCAAGCAACGTGATGCGCGTCATACATACCCACGACGACACGGGCAAGCTTCACGTTGAATCGCCTGTGCCGCACACGTTCCAGCTCAAGGATTTCTTCACGATATGGGACAAGACATTCAGCAGCAGCTGCATATTCGAATACTGCGCGAACGAGACGCACGAGCTTCATATGACGCTGAACGGGCAGCCTAGCGCGCTGTTCGGCGAGCTTCCCCTGAAGGATCTGGATAACATAAGGATTGTCTACGGGCCGAAAGCATGAAGTTCGAGAAAAATATAGGGCCGAAGAACCGCACGGCGCGGCTGCTCGCTGGCGTCATTTTGATACTTCTTGGGCTGATGTTCCTGAATCAGGGAGTTCTGCCGCTCATTGGCATCGTTCTTGGAGTTATTTTCATTTTGGAAGCCGTCTTCTCTTATTGCATATTGCACGGACTTCGCGGCACGAAGGACATGAGATAAGAATCAGATTATATTTCCGTATCCTACCAGGTGCCAGCGTCCGCCGACCTGCATTGATATCGCCGTCTTCTCTCCCTTGTCTGCGCACACAGGCAGTTTCAATTTGACAAGCACCTTCTTCTTGTCCGCTGAAACAACGCTGCCCACGGTCTTTGCTATCCCGACAGTCAGCATCAGCACGTCGCCGGTCTTTATCGAGCTTATCTTCTGCTGCCCCTCTACGCCTATCACGTGGTCGAACAAGCTCACTTCCAGCTTTATCTCGTCGATTACAGGCGGAGTCTTGCCGGGCAGGCCTGCTATCCCGCCCACAAGCCCGTCGCTCCTGCTCAATGAAGGATCCAGGTCCAGCTGCATTGCAATCAGTCCGCCCGGTTTTGCTTCCTTTATCTGCTGTCCTGATTCAATAATTGCGATCACTTTGCTTCTCAGCGAGGTCCATTTCTCCCCTATCTTCACGCCGGGACATGCTTCTATCTCGTCATTGACCTTGATGATCCCCTGCGTCATCGAGCCTCCTATGACCGCGCCTTTGAGGTCCTTTATCTGCGCGCCCGGCTTGTTCACGTCGAATGACCTCGCGATGTAGAATTTCGGGGCTTTTTCCGTGTCTCTGGGCGGCGTGGTGATGTGCTTTTCTATGGTCTCTATCAGGATGTCTATGTTGGCATTGTTGATGGCGCTCACCGGTATCACGGGAGCATCTTCTGCGACCGTTCCTTTGACAAACTCCTTTATCTGCTTGTAGTGCTCCATCGACTGCTTTTCCGAAACAAGGTCTACCTTGTTCTGGACTATGATTATCTTCCTTATGCCGACGACATCCAGCGCCTTGAGATGTTCGGCTGTCTGCGGCTGCGGACATTTCTCGTCCGCGGATATTATCAGAAGTGCGCCGTCCATCAATGAAGCGCCCGAAAGCACGGTTGCCATAAGCGTCTCATGCCCCGGCGCGTCGATGAACGACACAGCTCTTTTTGCTGTTCCGTCTTCGAAACACCTGCTGCATTTGCTCGTGTTGGAATACGACTTGCACTTCTCGCAATAATAGAAAACGACGTCGGCATAGCCGAGCCTTATCGTGATTCCTCTCTTGATTTCCTCGCTGTGCGTGTCTGTCCACTTGCCGGTCAGGGCCTGGGTCAGGCTGGTTTTTCCATGATCTACATGTCCGACGAGACCAATGTTCACTTCAGGAATCAGCGTCTTTTTTTCCTTTGTTTGAGTTGCTGTTTTTTGTGCGAAATTAACCACCTAACCTTTTTCTTGAGTCGAAATACGCTTTGCGTCAGTCTGTTTAAAAAGCTTAACCAAAAAGAAACTTTATTCAGCCTTTTCTTCCGTCTTCGCGTCCTCTTTCTTGGAACCGAACATCTCTTCGAGTGGCTTGCTTCCCTGCTTGGTTACTTTGCAGTTTATCTGCACGATGTCGTCCGCTATCGTGTTGCCTCGCAGCATCTTTCTTTTGCGGAGCCCTCCGACCTTTGTGTGGAACCCGACGCCTTTCGTGATCAGGAACCGCTTGCGCAACTGCCCTTCGATGTCCTTGCGCATGGGAAACCCGTCCTTGTCCGAGCCTCCCGTTATGGTCAGCTCGTAGCCGTCCATGCCGAGAAAAGACCCGTCGATCGTGTCGCCCATCTGCCTGCCTATCACGGGCGCGTCTTTTTGGTCCTTCTCCACTTGGTAGCTCTTCTTTTTGTCGCTTATGACGAATTTGAATACTGCCATGTTTTGCACCTCATTTTATAGTGAACCCACAAAAGAATCTGGATATGTTGTGGGTTCACTTATAGCGCACAAGAAAGTATAATATCCGAAATGTTTTCTTGATGCACTACAAAGGCTGGATAGAAGATAGATCAGATGACGCTGTCATCCTTCCGAACGGCATTGCCGCACGTCGGCTTTCTCCCAGTTTTTCCAGCCGGGTCAAGTATAACTGAAGTAAAAGCTTAAAAACACGTCTAAAGATTTGGTGACCCTTCTTTCCGCACAAA